>Ga0209284_10000386_pt1 | contig 71740 bp, 68 predicted proteins | sample FRY03_FD_187211 | JGI IMG/M metagenome (GOLD analysis project Ga0209284, IMG submission 187211) | Freshwater microbial communities from Lake Fryxell liftoff mats and glacier meltwater in Antarctica - FRY-03 (SPAdes) (version 2) | ecosystem: Environmental > Aquatic > Freshwater > Ice > Glacier...
AAGAACCCCGGCCTAGGTCGGGGTTTTTTTGTGGCTGAATGCATCAGAATCAGCTACTCTGACATCTGTTATTTAAGAAGGGGTCAATTCAAATATGACCTGGAACTATTCTGATATGGTCTTGAAGTGTATCTTCGCAGCCGATGAAAAGTAAAGGCTTACACATATGGGTATTGAGCATGGCACTGATGGTGCTTGCCGCCCATGTCATGCCTAATACTTTCCGTCTATTGGATCCTGAGGCCTGTGTTTCTGTCAATTTTACTCCGAATGAAGTCGAGCAGGAGAAGCAGATGGAGAAGATAGGGCATGTACATGATCTACTTATCTGGTCCAGTAACATCACCATGAATCTTTATCTTTGCTTCTTCGAGGCGGTTCCTTACCCTCCTCATATGGAGATTCCTTACCCTCCTCCAGACTTGACCTGATGTTTTTCTTGAAATAGTCCATGTCTGTTCATGGTCTATCGTGTGCCGTGCAAGCTCTTGTACTGCGCTCTTATTTCATTCATTACATCTTAATTCAATTCTCATGGAGAATACGAAAGGCCTCATGGCCAATTTGAAATATGACCTACCCGCAAGTATCGTGGTGTTCTTGGTCGCAGTGCCCTTATGCTTAGGAATCGCCTTAGCAAGTGGAGCCCCGCTTTTTTCAGGAATCATTGCAGGAATCGTTGGCGGTATTGTCGTCACGGCATTCAGTGGTTCTCCACTCGGTGTCTCAGGTCCCGCAGCGGGGTTGGCAGCCATCGTGCTCACAGCCATACCCAGCCTGGGCGGATTCGAGATATTCCTGTTAGCTGTTGTCATTGCAGGAGCCATCCAGTTCATACTAGGCTTGCTCCAAGCGGGAATCATAGGCCACTATTTCCCTAGTTCAGTGATCAAGGGAATGCTTGCCGGTATTGGTTTGATCATCATATTGAAACAGATTCCCCATGCTTTTGGCTATGATAAGGATCCTGAAGGTGAAATGGCTTTTGCCCAACCTGATGGTCAGAACACCTTCTCTGAGCTGTTCAATATACTCGACTACATTACACCTGGCGCTGCTTTGATTGCCTTCTCTTCCCTCTTGATCCTCATACTGTGGGAGAAGCCTTTTATCAAGAAGTTGGCTATCAGTCAATGGGTCCAAGGTCCCTTGGTGGTCGTAGCAGGTGGCGTGCTTTATAGTTTACTTGTTCCTTCAGGCCATAGTCTTGCACTTGGAACTGAACACCTGGTGAGTTTGCCTGTGGCAGAAAGCTTCGAAGGATTCCTGAGTCAATTCAGTTTCCCTGACTTCAGTCATTGGAATAACCCAGCAGTCTATGTCACTGCCATGACCCTAGCTGTTGTAGCCAGCTTGGAAACCTTACTGTCTGTGGAGGCTGCGGATAAACTGGATCCTCAGAAAAGAATCACACCTACTAACCGTGAGTTAAGGGCACAAGGAATCGGGAATATGGTCTCTGGAATGATCGGTGGTTTACCTGTGACGCAGGTTATCGTACGCAGTTCGGCCAATATCCAATCAGGCGGTAGGACCAAGACATCTGCCTTCCTTCATGGTGTGCTCATCCTTCTCTGTGTGCTCAGTATTCCTTTGATATTGAATATGATTCCGCTCGCAGTACTTGCAGCTATCCTTCTGATGGTCGGATATAAATTGGCAAAACCTTCTATGGCAAAGCAGATGTATAAGAAAGGCCGAGCAGAGTTCGTTCCCTTCATAGTGACAGTAGTCGGAATCGTCCTCACTGATCTTCTTGTAGGAATAGGACTTGGAATGGCCTTCGCGCTCTTCTTCATCCTCTACAGGAATTTTAAAATGCCTTTCTTCTTTAATGCCGATAAATATGAGCCGGGTATGCCCATCGAGTTGAGATTGGCTGAGAACGTGAGTTTCTTGAATAAAGGAAGCATCCTCCGGAGTTTGAGTAAAATTCCTGACGATAGCCATGTGATTATTGATGGTACCATGTGCCAAAGGATCCACCCTGACGTGGTAGAGATCATAGAGGATTTCGAGCAAAATGCTTTGACAAGAAATATCAAAGTCGAAGTTTTAGGATTGGATGAGTTCGATCATCACAGCCCTTTGGAAGCACTTCAAGAAGCTATTGCCCCTCAAGAGAAGAAGAAAAAGAGCATAGTCACAACATTTTTATCCCTATAAAATCCATAGATATGAAAACACATACAGCAGAGAGCCAAGCAACTATGACTCCAAGGAAAGCAATGAATTTCCTAAAGGAGGGCAATGAAAGATTCGTTAACAATCTTAAAGCCAATAGAAATCTAATGGAGCAAGTGGATAAGACTCATCAAGGTCAGTTCGCCTTCGCTACCATCTTGCATTGTATTGATTCCAGATTGAGTGCTGAGTTGCTCTTTGATCAAGGTATCGGAGACATATTCAGCATACGCATCGCTGGGAATTTCGTGAATGAGGATATCCTTGGTAGCATGGAATTCGCTTCTAAAATCGCAGGGACTAAATTGATCCTGGTCATGGGACACAGCCATTGCGGTGCCATTAAGGGCGCATGTGATCGTGTGCGCATGGGGAACCTTACAGCCTTGATCAATAAACTAGAGCCGGTAGTCGATATAGTGGAGAAGGAATTTGAGACCAAAGGTTCAGGAAACCCTGAATTGGTTCAGCAAGTGGCCGAGGAAAATGTGCATTATACCATCCGTCAGATCTTAAAGCGCAGCCCTATCCTTGAGGAGATGGTTGATTCAGGTGAACTCGGTCTAGTAGGAGCTATGTATGACATCGAGACAGGACAAGTAGATTTCTATGAGGCAGACACCTTCCTAGACGATAAGAAGGTCTGACCTTCATAGCATTACAGAGGCGCTCAGTAATGAGCGCCTTTTTTTATTGTCTGGTTTGAAATCTAAAGTATCCCTTGGGCTTAGCGTATGTTTTTAGCTCCACTTTTCATACCCTATATTGGTAGAGCCAGCCTAGGCAGCTAGAATGCATTGTCCAATGTATTCTCCATGCTCCCATGGGGATTCATCTTCTCAATTCATAGATCCAGTTATTCTTATTCTTATCGTCCTTGCGCGCTGGCTCATGTGTGAATCCATGCTTGAAAAGGACAGCTTTGCTTGGCTCATTCTGAGAGTGTGTGAAGGCTTCTATCATCTGGAACTGCAGCTGATTGAACCCGAAGTCAAGAACTGTACTAATGGCCTCGCTCATGATTCCCTTTCCGTGATATTCAGCTAAGAGCATATACCCAAGTTCGGCTGTATTCATGTCTTCACTGAAATGCCATAGACTGATGCTGCCTATCAATTCCTTATTCCCTTTCATGCGAATGGCCCAGAGGAAATGCTCACCTCTGAGAATACCCTCCCATCTTTCTTGGATGAAGGTCAATGCTTCTTCCTTGCTATGCAGGCGCGTGATTTCCACATATCTCAGTACTTGCTCTTCGCTGCGCAGGCGCATCATCGCTTCTGCATCATTGGCCACGCTTAAATCCATACGGAGTCGCTCTGACTCCAAAATAGGGAATGAGTCTGCTGAATTATAATTAAGCATGAAATAAAGATGAGATAATGAGCTTAGAATCCGTGTAAATCCACTTCTTCCGTTCCCTCCAAGGTCAGCCATTTCCCCATCTTTTTCTGAATCACCTTGAAATGTTCCTGCTCTTCAGGGGTGACTATGGTGAATACTTCTCCTGATCTTTCAGCTCTCCCAGTTCTTCCGATACGGTGGATGAAATCCTTAGGGGAACGCGGTAATTCATAGTTAATCACACACGGAAGAAAGGCGATGTCTATTCCGCGAGAAAGTAGATCAGTGGCTACTAGAACTCTCAGGTCTCCTGACTTGAAATCGGCCAATGCATCCTGCCTGGCTTTATTGCTTTTCTTACTATGGCTGGCCCGTGCGTCAACCCCATTCTTGCTCAACTTCTCGGCCACGTGATCAGCACTGTGTATAGATGAGGTGAAGACCAAGACTTGATTCAATTCCTTGCTCTTGATCAGGTGCCTCAGAAAAGGTCCTTTTCTCTCGGCACTCACCCTGAAAGCCCTTTGTTCGATAGTGTCTATCTGTTCTTCTTCAGAGATGATCTGAATCACAGCAGGGTCATTCAGGATCATCTGTTTGATATGTTCCACATCCTTGCTGAGCGTGGCAGAGAACAGCAGGTTCTGACGCTTCTCTGGAAGTAAAGCCAATACCTTCTCCATCTCCTCCTTGAAGCCCAGGTTGAGCATCTTATCAGCTTCATCCAAAACCAGGATCTGAAGACTTGAAAGGTCCATTGCCTTAGAATCTATAAGGTCAAGGAGTCTTCCGGGTGTGGCAATAAGCACCTGTACGCCTTGCATACCTATCATCTGCGGATTGATAGAGACACCGCCATAGACCGCCATGCACTTGACCCGTGCTTCAATTTTTTCAATGAATGATTGAAAGACCTCATGCACTTGCGCTGCTAGCTCTCTGGTAGGAACCAATACGAGCACGGGGATATGCCTGCTCTTCATCTGGAAATCCTTCGTGATTAGATGATGTAAGATCGGGAGTACGTAACTGGCCGTTTTTCCAGAGCCTGTCTTGGCTATACCAAGTAGATCCTTGCCATTAATCACTGAGGGAATTGCCTCTTGTTGGATAGGATAAGGTACTTTATGGTCTATCTCGCTCAAGGCATTGAGCAAGGACTCATGCAGGCCCAGGGAGCGGAAAGTCCAGTTCTTCAGATTCATGCCGTGAAGGTAGAGCTAATTGCAGGCGCGACTCAAAAAACGAGAAGGTCAATCCGAATGAGATGGCATTAAATAATTTTTAGAGTACAGTGATCGGTCGCGGACCATAGATGTTCTAATACAGTTCAGTAAGCCTGATATTCTTGCTCACTTTATACCTCGCCTCTGAACTGCTTACAGTCAGAAAATTCTTGAACGGAGCACTGAAATCCGTTTCATAATAAAGACTGTTTGCACACCGTAAATAGGGTATGCTCTTAGATATTTGATTAGCAGTCAAATACGAATAGAGATGACAATATATGAATTCAATGATCGGTTTCCAGATGAAAGTGCTGCCAACTTAAAAAGCAGCTGCTATAAACGAAGTCGTAGAGAGTAACTTGGACGAGCGTACAATTGTATTCTCAGACAAAGCCAACACCTATGTCGACATCGCTGATTACGTAGGAGGCCATGTCACAGAATACTCAGATGAGAACACTAGCAAGACGACTCCTAAATGGGTGCACATAGCCATCAGTAATGCCAAGCGGATGTTCTTAGGAATCTATCATTGGTTCCAGGGCTCAAGACTTCAAAATTATCTCAACGAGTTCTGCTACAAACTAAATAGAAGGGACTTCGGAGACAGAAAATTCGACAGACTAGGAATCGCTATTGCATCAAGCTCGTTTATACAGCCTATCTAACAGATTCCGGATTGATAAAATTTGCCAAATGGACCTAGCTCTGGCTTTATCGATTGTTGGGTCAAATATGCATCCGCTATAAAATGTATCTTTGCGCTTCCGTTTTGGGCTGTTTATCCATCACATAATATCTTCAAGAATGACCTTCGACATTGACATGATCAAAGCTGTGTATCAGCGTTTCCCTGAGCGCATCAATGCAGCCCGTAAAATCCTAAATAAGCCTCTTACGCTCTCTGAAAAAATCCTCTACGCCCACCTTTGGGATGGCAATGCCAAAGAAAGTTTCGAGCGCGGAAAGAGCTACGTGGACTTCGCCCCTGATCGTGTCGCTATGCAGGACGCTACAGCTCAGATGGCGCTCCTCCAGTTTATGACAGCAGGTAGAAAGAGGGTAGCCGTGCCTAGCACCGTGCACTGTGATCACCTGATCCAAGCCCGGGTTAATGCTACCAAGGACATGCAGGATGCCCTGAATCAGAACAATGAGGTATTCAACTTCCTAGAGTCGGTTTCTAACAAATATGGCATAGGTTTCTGGAAGCCAGGAGCGGGGATTATACATCAAGTAGTTCTGGAGAATTACGCCTTCCCTGGCGGAATGATGATAGGAACTGATTCCCATACAGTGAACGCTGGTGGCCTTGGAATGGTCGCCATAGGTGTAGGTGGTGCTGATGCTGTGGATGTCATGGCCAATATGCCTTGGGAATTGAAATTCCCTAAACTCATTGGAGTGAGATTGACTGGGAAATTGGACGGATGGGTCAGTTCCAAAGATGTCATCTTGAAAGTGGCTGGAATCCTTACCGCTAAAGGTGGTACAGGGGCCATCGTAGAATATTTCGGACCTGGTGCTTTGTCTATGTCTTGTACCGGAAAAGGAACCATATGTAACATGGGTGCTGAAATAGGAGCTACCACTTCTGCTTTCGGATATGATGATTCCATGAGCCGTTATCTGAAAGCAACTGGTCGCGCTGACGTGGCTGCTGAAGCAGATAAGATTAAGGAACACCTTACCGGTGATGCGGAGGTCTACGCGAATCCTGAAAAGTATTTCGATCAGGTCATAGATGTTGACTTGAGTGAGTTGGAGCCTGCTTTGAACGGACCTTTCTCACCTGATATTTATACTCCCATCGGAGAACTTGGAAAGAAAGCCAAAGAGAATGGATGGCCGCTTGAAGTGAAGTATGGCCTCATAGGCTCTTGTACTAATTCAAGCTACGAGGATATCTCTCGCTCTGCTTCCATTGCGAAGCAAGCCGTTGAAAAAGGAATCATAGCCAAAGCTGGATTCACGGTCACTCCAGGTTCTGAACAAGTGCGTTTCACCGTTGAGCGCGATGGCTTCATAGACATCTTCGAGAAGATGGGAGCCAGTGTTTTCGCTAATGCATGCGGACCTTGTATAGGTCAGTGGGCGAGGGAAGGAGCTGAGAAGCAAGAGAAGAACACCATCGTACACAGCTTTAATAGGAACTTTGCCAAGCGTGCTGATGGTAACCCGAATACCCACGCATTCGTTGGCTCACCTGAATTGGTGACAGCGATTGCACTAGCAGGAACCTTGGATTTTGATCCACGCAGGGATACCTTGACCACCGCTGATGGTAGGCAAGTGAAACTGGATCCGCCTTCAGGAATAGAACTTCCTCCAAAGGGATTCGATGTAGAAGATGCCGGATTCCAAGCTCCCGCAGCTGATGGATCAGGAATTAAGATCATGGTGAAAGATGATTCAGAGCGTCTTCAATTGCTGTCGCCATTCACAGCTTGGGATGGTAAGAACATTACAGGCATGAAGCTTTTAATCAAAGCCTTCGGGAAGTGTACCACGGATCATATTTCCATGGCAGGTCCTTGGTTGCGCTACAGAGGTCACTTGGATAATATCTCTGACAATACCTTGACTGGAGCCATCAACGCTTTCAATAAAGAGCCTAACAATGTGAAGAACCAATTGGACGGAAGCTATGGTGAAGTCCCTGCGGTGCAACGTGCATACAAGGCCGCTAGAACGCCTACCATAGTAGTAGGAGACCATAACTACGGAGAAGGTTCTTCCCGTGAGCATGCGGCTATGCAGCCTCGTCACTTGGGTGTGCGTGTCGTATTGGTGAAATCCTTCGCACGTATCCATGAGACCAATCTGAAAAAGCAAGGAATGCTGGGATTGACTTTTGCCAATGAAAGCGATTACGATAAGATACAGGAGAATGACACCATCAATTTCACTGACCTGGACCAATTCGCTCCTGGAAAGCCATTGACCCTAGAACTCGACCATACTGATGGTTCTAAGGATCTGATCAAGACGAATCATACGTACAATGCAGCTCAGATCCAGTGGTTCAGAGCAGGTTCTGCATTGAATGCATTGGACAAAGGGTGATTCTAGAATAATATCAACGAAAAAAAAACCCGCTTTTGGCGGGATTTTTTGTTTCCAATATGTTGGTTGGATCAGAGTTTGAAGGCTTTCTTCACCTTGTCTACATAATTCAATTTCTCCCAAGTGAATAGTTCCACCTCCTTGGTGATGCTCTTTCCGTCAGGAGAGATGAAAGTCTTCGTTACGGTCTCAGGTTCTCTTCCCATGTGGCCATAGGCCGCGGTCTCGCTGTATATCGGATTCCTCAGCTTCAAGCGCTTCTCTATGAAGTAAGGACGCATATTAAAGAGGCTTTCTACCGTCTTCGCTATCTCGGCATCGCTCATCTTTACTTTCGCAGTTCCGTAGGTCGACACGTTAATGGATGTAGGCTTGGCAACACCTATAGCGTAGGATACCTGCACCAATACCTCTTCACATAATCCCGCAGCGACCAAGTTCTTAGCGATGTGACGCGTAGCATAGGCCGCACTGCGATCTACCTTACTAGGGTCCTTTCCAGAGAACGCGCCACCTCCATGGGCCCCTTTACCTCCGTATGTATCCACTATGATCTTCCTTCCGGTCAATCCCGTATCTCCATGTGGTCCTCCGATCACGAAAATCCCAGTTGGATTGATGTGGTACTTAATCTTGTTATTGAACAAGTGCTTGTACTTCGGATATTTCTTCTGGACACGTGGGATTAATATCTCCTTCATGTCCTTGTTTATCTGAGCCAACATCTTCTTCTCTGTATCGAAGTCGTCATGCTGTGTAGAGATCACTATGGCCTCAATGCGCATAGGCTTGTTATTGTCATCATACTCCAAAGTCACTTGGGACTTGGCATCAGGTCGTAAGTACTTCACGTCCTTGTTCTCTCTACGCAATGCGGCAAGTTCAATCAAGAGCTTATGGCTGATGTCCAAGGCAAGCGGCATGTATGAAGCCGTTTCATTGGTCGCATAACCGAACATCATTCCTTGGTCGCCAGCTCCTTGCTCTTCCTTATTCTCACGAACCACACCTTGATTGATATGAGTGCTCTGCTCATGGATGGCACTCAATACTCCGCAGCTCTTAGAATCGAACATATACTCGCTCTTGGTATATCCAATGCGCTCAATCACCTTACGTGCGATGTCTTGTACATCCAAGTATGCCTTGGACTTCACTTCGCCAGCTAGGATCACTAGTCCTGTGGTTACCAAAGTTTCACAAGCCACTTTGCTCTGTGGGTCGAATGCTAGGAAATTATCAATGAGCGCGTCTGAAATCTGGTCTGCGACCTTGTCAGGATGGCCTTCAGAGACCGATTCGGAAGTGAATAGATACATATTAGATGTGCTAGATTTTTATAGAAGACAAATCTAGGATTATCGATGAAGCTTGAAATAATAATTTGGGACCTGACTTTGGTCTATTTTCCAACAATCATGGAAATCATGTTCAGCGCTTGCTGCGTGTCATCTCCTTAAAGACTTCCTCCATGCTGCGCTGGTTCACCTGCTGGGAGAGAAGCGGGACTCCCTGAGCCACAGCCCAATCGAAGATGGTCTTGCGCATATCAGCGCCTATCTCTCCACTCAACTCGAACCTGTCCCCTCCGAGATGTTTGACCAAAGTGACGCCTGGAATGGCATCTAGGTCTGCCGTTAGGACATTGGCCCCGAATTCTACGGTCAATACTTGGACATCACCGCCTTCAGAAACTATGCTCTTCGCATTCTTATCGGCCACCAATCTGCCTTTATCTATGATAATCACACGGTCACAGATGGCTTCTACTTCCTGCATAATATGCGTGCTCAGCATCACCGTCTTCTCTTTGCCCAGGTCCTTGATCACTTTGCGAATATCTACCAGTTGATTCGGGTCCAAGCCAGATGTAGGCTCATCCAAGATGAGTACTTCAGGATCATGAATCATCGCTTGGGCCAGGCCTACTCGCTGTCTGTATCCTTTGGATAAGGCTCCTATTACTTTATGGGCCTCTGAACCTAGTCCAACGCGGTGGATCATCTCTTTTACCCTTTCCTGTTTCTTATCCAGGTTATGCAATCCAGCAACCAGTTCCAAGTACTCTCGAACGTACATTTCTAGATAGAGCGGATTATGCTCAGGGAGATAGCCCACTTTCTTGCGCACCTCCATACTCTCATCTACCACATGATGGCCTCCTACCCAAGCTTCGCCTGAAGTCGGTTGAATATATGCAGTGAGGATTTTCATGAGCGTTGATTTACCCGCGCCATTCGGCCCTAGGAATCCTACAATCTCTCCTGTGCCTATCTCCATACTGACATTATCCAAGGCATATTGCTTGCCGTAGACCTTGGAGATATGTGTGACCTTGATAGACATCTTTCTGTTGTGTCCAAAATTAGTCAAACCTTGCTGGAATTCTACTGATATTCGCACAATAGAAATATGAAGGGAAGGGTCTTAAAATCTACTGGAAGTCATTATGCCGTGCTCATGGAGAACGGTGAAGTGCATGAATGCCGCACGAGAGGGAAGTTGCGCTTGGCGGGATACCGCAGCACGAACCCCGTGGCTGTAGGGGACCATGTCATCACGGAAGAGATTGCGGGAGAATATATGATCACAGAGATCAGCCCCAGAGATAATCACCTTATACGCAAGGCGACCAACCTAAGCAAGGAGTCACACATCATAGCAGCTAATGTGGATCAACTCATCCTCCTGGTCACGATTCAGAGTCCTAATACCTCTAGTGGATTCATTGATCGCGTTTTGGTCTCGGCAGAATCCTATCACATCCCAAGTATCCTTCTTTTCAATAAGACCGATCTCTTGGACGAGAAAGCAATGGAGCGATTGAAGGAATTGATGGATTTGTATGAAGGCATTGGATATAGATGCCTTTCCGCGAGCCTGATGCATCCTGATGTCACAGCATTGAAAAGCCTTTTCAAAGATAAGGTCACGCTCTTGAGCGGGCACTCTGGAGTAGGGAAATCTACTTTAACCAACCTCATCCAAGAAGGCTTGCGATTAAAAACAGCAGAGGTCTCTAGTTCCTTCAACAAGGGGAAACACACCACCACATTTGCTCAGATGTTCCCATTGGATATGGGCGGATTCATCGTAGATACCCCGGGAATCAAAGGTTTCGGGGTGGTGGAGGTGGAGCCTAAAGAACTCTCCCATTACTTCGTAGAGATGCGTGAACTCTTGCCTTCTTGCAAGTTCAATGATTGCCAACACATGAACGAACCGGGATGTGCCGTTCTGAACGCATTGGAACAAGGCATGATCGCTGAAAGCAGGTATGAGAGTTATCAGAACATCTACCATGATGAGGAAGGCCCTTACCGTAAAGACATCTACTCATGAAGCTATTGATTCAACGCGTCAGTTCTTCTCATGTGCATGTAGATGGAGAGCTAGTGGGAGAGACTGGGAAAGGCCTGCTGGTCCTTATTGGTGTCCATGAACAGGATGGGGAAGAGGATTTTCAATGGTGTTTGAAAAAACTCCTGGATATGAGGATCTTTTCAGACAATGAAGGCAAGATGAATCTCTCGCTTAAAGATGTGGATGCTGAACTCATGCTCATCAGTCAATTTACACTCTACGCCAGCACCAAGAAGGGAAATAGACCCTCCTTCATCACGGCTGCCAAACCTGATCATGCTATTCTGCTTTATGAGAAATTCATAGAGGAATGCGAGAAAGAACTAGGCAAAAAAGTAGCTCGCGGCATCTTCGGGGCAGACATGAAAGTGTCCCTGGTCAATGATGGCCCAGTGACCATCATAATCGATAGTCTGAATAAAGAATAAGATCAATCATCGAGATTGGTCAACACAGCTCGACATCTAGTCCAAAAAAAAGCAAAGCAAAGCAACAGTCATTATTCATACCAGAGGGCAGAACTCTCAATAGGAATTCCATGAGGCTGATTAACGAAGCTTTTGGCATCAGGAAGAGGGTCATAGAATTATAGAAAGAAGGCAATAACAAGGAGGCTGAGGCAATCCCAATAAAGGCATAACAGAGTACATCCATTGCGAGGAGCAAGGCGCGGATTCTGCTTCCTTCCTTGCATCTAACTGACCAAAGAGAGGTCATACAAGGGCTTCATTTTATTCCATTTCTCGAATTCAAAGGAATAGTTGAAAGATAATTAATGGCCAGGTGCGCCACTCGATGCTTGTTGAGGAGAATGAATCTATGAATACATGACCCCCATATTTTCTAAAGTCCTTGACTTTCCGAATACCACTAGTTCCATTACATCTCTGATCAGCCCGTCCCCGTATATTCGTGGCCATGGCAAGTATCTTCGGACATGCTGCAGCAGGGGCAGTATTGGGCAAAGGAATGCTCCCTCCTAAGTCGAGATTGAGCCTGTGCATAGGCATCATTCTAACCATGTTACCTGATGCTGATGTGATCGGATTCATGAATGGTGTCTCCTATGACAGCCCATGGGGTCACCGCGGATTCACGCACAGCATCTTCTTCGCTTTGGTCATTGCCGCCATCTGCAATCACTTCATTCGCACGAAATCATGGCGTGTTTTCCTCTTCTTCTTCCTCTGCATGTCTTCCCACGGACTCCTGGACGGAATGACTTCAGGCGGCAGAGGTGTGGCTTATTTCTGGCCAATAGATGACAGCCGCTATTTCCTGCCTTGGCGACCTATCAAGGTGTCTCCGCTGAGCCTGAGCGGGTTCCTTAGCCAGCAGGGTTGGCAGGTGATTCGTTCTGAAGCACTTTATATCGGACTGCCGAGTGCCATTATCTGGCTGCTGCTACATTTGTCCAAGAAGAAAAAGCATGGAGATCAAGCAAGCACAGACCCTCGTTGATGATTGGATCAAAGAGCACGGAGTTCGTTATTTCAGCGAATTGACCAATATGGCCATTCTTACAGAGGAAGTAGGCGAAGTGGCGCGTATTATGGCCCGCAGATATGGCGATCAATCCTTCAAAGAAGGAGCTGATCAGCCCGAGCTAAGCGATGAACTAGCCGATGTGCTCTGGGTGCTGCTCTGCATCGCCAATCAGACAGGCGTGAATTTAGAGACTGCGCTGCAGCGTAACATGGAGAAAAAGACTCTGCGTGATAAGGACCGACATAAAGGCAATGATAAACTCCGTTCATGATGGCTTCAGAAGATATCAAGGCTGATTTTTTCCAATATCTGGCCCCTACATCGCCTCATCCGTTGGCCATCGAAGTAGATAGGGCTGAGGGCATCTACATCTGGGACAGGGCCGGAAAAAGATACACGGATCTGGTCGCGGGAATAGCCGTTTGTAATCTGGGACATCGCCATCCGCGGGTCATAGAGGCTATAAAGCAGCAGTTGGATGCCTATCTACATGTGATGCCTTATGGCGAATTCATCCAAGGACCGCAGGTCGCTTTGGCCAAGAGATTATCAGAGCTTTTACCTGCTGGCCTAGACTCTTGCTACTTTGTGAATTCAGGCGCTGAGAGCATAGAGGCAGCTATGAAACTCGCCAAGCGCAGCACAGGAAGAAGCAATTTCGTAGCATGCAAACGCTCCTATCACGGAAGTACACATGGCGCTTTAAGTGTGACGGGAAATGAGAACAAGAAATTCCATGTAAGGCCTTTATTACCCGGAGTGAAATTCATGGACTTCAATGTCGTCAAAGACTTTGAGCTCATTGACAGAAACACCGCTGCCGTCATCATTGAACCCATCCAAGGTGATGCAGGAGTGCGCATCCCTGATTCCGAATATCTGAAAATGCTACGCATGCGCTGTGATGAGGTGGGCGCATTGCTCATATTCGATGAGATTCAGACGGGAATGGGAAGGACGGGAACGCTCTTCGCTTTCATGCAATATGGCCTGGTCCCTGATATCCTCTGCACCGCCAAAGCCCTCGGTGGCGGAATGCCAATCGGAGCATTCGTCAGCTCTAGGGAGCGTATGCAACTCTTCACCCATGACCCCATGCTGGGCCATATCACAACCTTCGGTGGGCATCCAGTAAATTGCGCTGCTGCCTTGGCCACGCTGAATACTTTGATTGATGAGAAGATCATCGATGAGGTAGAGGAGAAGGGAAGGCTTTTCGAGGAGCAATTAAAACATCCTGCCATCAAAGAATTGCGCAGAAAAGGCCTCATGATGGCCGTGGAATTCGAATCGCCTGAAGTGGTTCAGCGCGTAGTTCAAGGCTGTTTAGAAAAAGGCATCATCACCTTCTGGTTCCTTTCAGACCCCAAAAGCTTCAGACTCCAACCCCCGCTTACTATCTCAAAAAACCAGATTCAGGAAAGCTGCGAAGTGATTATGGATGTAATCAAAGGCTTTGATTTCAGATAAACCTCCCTGCCTATCTCCACGAGAATCTCGCGCAGCTGTCAGCTCAAGTGATTTTGAGGAACGAGGAATAGTATCGAGAATGTGTGATGGTATTTCCTCCGCGCCTTCTCGATACATTTTCAGCTCATACTTCGCTTAAAACACTCGAACTGACAGCGCTCTTAATTAGTTGTACTATGAACCTCCTCAGCCAAGACCATACTCTAGAGAACGAAAGAGTCCTCCTGCGCCCGCTCCGCATGGAAGACCAAGAACACCTCCTCCCATTTGCCCTAAAAGAACCTGAGCTATGGACCTATTCCCTCGTCCAAGGAGGCAGTGAGGAATTATTAAAGTCCTATATCGCCTCAGCTATTCTAGGCCGGGAGCAAAGCCATTCCTATCCCTTCATCATCTATGACAAGCGCGAAGGGCGCTATGCCGGCAGCACCCGCTTTTATGACCTGCATGAAAAGCACCGCAGCGTGCTGCTAGGTTTTACTTGGTTAGGAAAGGAATTCCAAGGAAATGGATTGAATGTGCATTGTAAACAGCTTCTGCTCACACATGCCTTCGAGACCTGGAATATGCATCGGGTCGAGTTCCGCGCTGATGCCCGCAATGCCCACAGCATAGCCGCCATGAAAGGAATAGGCTGCACAGTTGAAGGAGTCCTGCGTAGCAATTGCGCAGCACCTGAAGGCAGGAGAGACAGCATCGTCCTCAGTATCTTGAAGCCTGAGTGGGAATCGGGGGTAAAAGAAAGACTACAGGAAAGGATAATTGCCAAAGATTCCTGAATCAGCCTGATTCAATATCTTCGGAGACCTAAAGCCATGCTATGGATCACATCACCAAGAAAGTTGAAAATGGAGTCGCCTATATCCGACTGAACCGTGCTGATAAGCTGAATAGCTTCACCATCCCCATGGGTCGTGAGCTGCGTTCATGCTTGGAAGATGCGCGCGATGACCTGAACGTAAGGGCCATACATCTCACAGGAGAAGGCAGGGGATTCTGCGCAGGGCAGGACCTGGATGAGGCCATCGCTAAGGACGGACCCGGCATAGGTACCATCGTAGATGAGACGTATAATCCCATCATCACATTGATTCGGGAAATAGAAAAACCCATTGTTTGTCTGGTCAATGGAGTTGCTGCAGGAGCTGGTGCCAATATCGCTCTGGCCTGCGACATCACTTATGCCTATGCCAATGCAAGTTTCATCCAATCCTTCAGCCATATCGGATTGGTTCCTGACAGTGCGGGGACCTTTACCTTAGCGCGCTTGATAGGCATGCAACGCGCTACAGCCCTCATGTTCACGGGAGATAAGGTCAACGCCACAGATGCAGTTGCAATGGGGATGATATATGGATTGGCCGAAGAAGGAGAGAACGATGCTTCCCGCCTGATGGTTCAGAAACTTGCAGCACGACCTACGCAGGCATTGGGAATGACCAAGCGCCTCCTGAATGCCTCTGCCGATAACAGCATCTGGAAGCAGATGGCGATGGAAAAAGAATTACAGATCAAAGCCGCTGCGACAGCTGATCATGCTGAAGGGGTGAATGCTTTTCTAGAAAAACGCAAAGCAGAATTCACTGGATCATGAGAGCAGCAGAAGATATAGTGAAGGAGATGATGTCTAAGGATGCTTTTAGCCAATGGCTGGGAATAAGCATCTTGGAGATGGGAGCAGGGCATTGCCGATTGCAGATGACGGTACGCGAAGAGATGTGCAATGGCTTTGGTGTGACCCACGGTGGAATCAGCTATTCATTTGCTGACAGCACCCTTGCCTTTGCTTGCAATAGCCGCGGAATCAAAGCCATGAGCATAGAGACCAGCATCTCACACACAGCCCCCGTATACCCCGGAGACATACTGATAGCTGATGCCACAGAGCTCAGCCTAAAGAACAAGGTGGCCATCTACAGCATCACCGTGCATAACCAGAAGGAGGAATTGGTGGCGCATTTTAAAGGGACTGTTTATAGGTCTGGGAAGGAGTGGTGAGGAAAAAAGACCCCGATACTGTTCGAGAGGCGAACCCATTAATGGAAGTTTAGTTAAGAGCCAGTCAAGAAATTTTAAATTTCAGGAACTAAATATGTTCTGCCCATATTATGAATAGAAGCTATTATTCAGCCGCGGTCTTAGATTTCATTAAAGAGGATAGTTCGAGTATATTAGGAAAGCTCAATGCATCATACACTCTTGAGAATCTAAACATTAAACAAAGACGAGCATGGGAAGCTCAAATCGAGTTGCTTAAATCTAGTTTGACTGAGCTTAAAGATGAAAGAATTCTTTTTGAATATTCTATTCCCCGAATGGGAAAAAGGGTTGATAACATTATAGTTCTTGGTGATTATATACTTGTAGTGGAATTCAAAATAGGGTCTGAATCATATGATTCAAATAGCGTCAATCAAGTTGTTGACTATGCTCTTGATCTCTTAAATTTTCATGAGACAAGCCATGCTAAGTATTTAGTCCCAATCCTAGTATCAACTCATGCTCCTTCGATTGCAAATAGGCTCATAAGAGCTGGAAACCTTTATGAGCCTTTGCTCTGTAATAGCAAAACACTGAAGACAGTCTTATCAGACATTCTAAAGATAGATAAACATAGTGACACGCCTTTCATTGATTGGGAAAATGGAAAGTATAAACCAACCCCAACAATTATTGAGGCAGCTCAGGCTTTATACAATGGACATGGAGTCGAAGAGATAACCAGATTTGAAGCAGGAGAGACAAGTCTTTTTAGTACGACAAAAACAATCAATGAGATAATTGAGGAGTCTAAAGCGACAGGGAAAAAGTCAATTTCTTTTGTTACGGGAGTTCCAGGTGCTGGAAAAACTCTGGTCGGGTTGAACGTGACTAATGACCGGAAAAAGATATCTGAAGAGGAGAATGCAGTATTTCTTTCAGGTAATGGACCTCTTGTCACGGTTTTACGTGAAGCATTGGCCCGTGATCGAAAGAGGTCCGCTGACGAGAATGATGAGGTGTTAAAAATCTCGGACGCCAGGAGAGAAGTGAGTCCGACTATTCAGAATGTCCATCATTTCAGAAACGATTATCTTAAAAGTAAAGATGCTCCAGATGAGCGAGTTGCAGTATTCGATGAAGCGCAGCGAGCATGGAATGTTCATCAAACATCTAAATTTGTCAGGGAGAAGCACGATTTGCCAGATTTTTCAATGTCAGAACCACACTGTTTGATTGACTATATGAATAGACACGAAGGTTGGTGTTCCATTGTATGTTTAATTGGAGGAGGTCAGGAAATCAATACTGGCGAGGCAGGAATTAGCGAGTGGATAAACACAATAAAGGAATTTTTCCCAAGCTGGTCTGTGCATTATTCTGAACAAATCACCTCCTCTGATAACTACTTGACTGACACTGTTGCAATCGAATGGACTCTAAAGAATGGAATTAAGAATGGACATCTTCATCTTGGGGTTTCTGTCCGTTCTTTTCGTTCTGAGGCGCTTTCAGAGTTCATCGAAAGACTTTTGAGTCTGCAGTATGAAGAAGCAAAGATTTTGTATGATGGCTTAAAGGATAAATATCCCATAGCGATTACGAGGAATAGAAAAGTATACAAAAGCTGGTTAAATAATCAAATACGCGGTAGTGAGAGAGCAGGTGTTTTGGTTTCGCTGAATGCTAAAAGGCTTCGCCCTGAAGGAATTGATTCAGAAAATGCCTTAAGGTCTCAGTCTGATAATAACAAGATTGCTAATTGGTTTTTAAACCCTAAAGAAGATGTTCGATCTTCACTTTCGTTAGAGATTCCTGCTACTGAATTTGCCATTCAGGGGCTTGAGCTTGACTGGGCGTGCGTGGCTTGGGGTGGTGATCTGAGCTTGCAGAAGGGAAAATGGGTATTTCAAAAATTTAAAGGAAGTAAGTGGAATAATATCAAGGGAAAAGAAACTCAAGATTATCTTCTGAATACCTACCGAGTATTGTTAACACGCTCAAGACAGGGCATGATAATTTTTATCCCACATGGAGATTCCATTGATATAACTAGATTGGAGTCCAGGTATGATGAAACATTCGAGTATCTGAAATCGATTGGAATACTAGAGATAAAAGAGAAAACTGCAGTTTCGTAGGTGCTTCATTTTGTATGTTGTCGCTGATTTGATAACAAGTCATAAAAGAAACTCAGCACAAATAAATCACTTTCTTATGCGAAGCCTTTTAGCATTCCTAATCCTCACCTCCTGCCTCCCCCAACCAAAAGCCAGCCCTGAAGCTAAATCAGTAAGGGAAGTCACCCAAGAACCCCTTGCCCAAGGCACCCAACTAGCTGACTACGTAGTAGATATCTTCGAGGATAGTAAGGCTAGGCTATGGTTCGGGACCATGTCGCACGGAATAGCATGTTGGAATGGAGACTCGCTGAGATACTATACTTCTTCTGACGGACTTCCTAGCAATGCCGTGGTAGATATTTATGAGGAAAGTGATGGAGATCTCTTACTCATCACCCAAGCGGGCTTCAGCCGTTTTGATGGCCAAAGCTTCAAGAACACCACCAGTGAAGACGGCCTATGTGATGACAGGGCCTCTGCATACTTGGAAGACAGTATGGGCAGGATATGGATCGGAACATGGGATGGCGTTTGCTTTTTTGATGGGAAGGTATTCTCTCCTTTGAAGCTTCCGACTCCTGAGTTCATGACACCTATCTATCAATCTACCCAGAACTGGGTCACTGATATTATAGAAGACAGCCAAGGGAATATCTGGTTTGCGCGCAGCGGTTATGCTGCTTGTATGTATGACGGGAAGGATTTCAAGACCTACTCTAAGCAAGATGGCCTTCCTTCCAACACCATCCAAGGCATCCTAGAAGATCAGAAGGGAAGACTCTGGTTCAGCTGCGGAATAGCAGAACGAGAGAATCCAAATCCACTGGGTAGGCAAGGAGATGGAGGATTGGGAATGTATGATGGAATGGCATTCGTGAAATTTCCTCAAGAAGAAGGGCTGAGCCGTAACGAGATTTATAGCCTTTATGAGGACCGCAGCGGAAACATATGGATAGGGGCGACAGGTCTGGGAGTGTATCGCTATGATGGCCAGGAATTCAAACTCTTCAAAGGAACAGACCGCATGGATCTTACCAGTAGAATGGGGATACAAAGCATCCTAGAAGACAGCAAAGGAAGAATGTGGTTCGGCTTTTCAGGAGGGCTTTTTACCTTGGAAGGGGATTCTATCAAGAATGTAACGAGGGAGAGTTTAGTAGCTAGAAATTAGTTTTTTAGTCAGTAGCGCATAGGCACCAGGCTCAAAGCAAAAAATGTCTAGACGCTGAACAATTCCAGAACTCCGCAATCCCAGAACCGACCAAAGGGAGCTTAACGCAGTTAATCCTAGAACCCCTTCTCACAATCCCATCCCAATAAGTATCTTCGCACCCCGAAAAAAGAAAGCTGAATAAGATGAACATCCACGAGTACCAAGGTAAATCCATATTGAAGAGTTTCGGAGTCGCTATACAAGAAGGCCGCGTAGCCTCTAGCCCCGATGAAGCAGTGGCCATGGCCAAAGAACTCAATAAAGAAACAGGTACCGAATGGTTCGTGGTGAAAGCCCAGATCCATGCTGGTGGCCGCGGTAAAGGACTCGTCACGGAGACCCAATCCCATGGAGTCGTTATTGCTAAAGGAATTGACAAGGTCGCTGAGAAAGCTAAAGGCATCCTCGGGGGTCACCTCGTTACCGCTCAGACCAGCGATACGGGAAAACTCGTCAGCAAGGTGCTTATCGCTCAAGATGTATACTATCCTGGAGCTAGCGAACCTAATGAGTTCTATATGTCTGTGCTTTTGGACCGCTCAAGCGGATCCGTGGTCATCATGTATTCTACCGAAGGCGGAATGAACATCGAGGAAGTAGCAGAGAAGACTCCAGAGCTCATTTTTAAAGAGAAGATAGACCCTTCAGTAGGTCTTATGCCTTTCCAAGCGCGCAGAGTAGCGTTCAATCTCGGATTGAGCGGTCAAGCTTTCAAGGAGATGAGCAAATTCGTCACCTCATTATATAAGGCATATCAAGGGTGTGATGCCAGCCTCTTTGAAATCAATCCTGTCCTCAAGACTTCTGATGATAAGATTATCGCTGTAGATGCTAAGGTGAGCTTGGATGCTAACGCACTGTATCGCCACCCTGAATACCTCGCCATGCGTGATACATCGGAGGAAGATCCTACCGAAGTAGAAGCCGGTGAAGTAGGATTGAACTATGTGAAATTGGACGGAAACGTAGGCTGTATGGTCAACGGAGCCGGACTCGCCATGGCTACCATGGACATCATCAAACTCTCAGGTGGTAAGCCTGCCAACTTCCTAGACGTAGGTGGTACAGCTGATGCCAAACGTGTAGAAACTGCTTTCCGTATGATATTGAAGGATGCATCTGTGAAGGTCATCTTGGTCAATATCTTCGGAGGAATCGTTCGTTGCGATCGTGTTGCTCAAGGTGTCGTGGACGCATACAATAATATTGGGGATATAAAGATCCCTATCATCGTGCGTCTTCAAGGAACCAATGCTATTGAGGCCAAGAAACTCATCGATGAAAGCGGATTGGAGGTTCACTCAGCTGTGATGCTCCAAGAAGCAGCTGATAAGGTCAAAGAACTCCTCTCACTCTGAACATGTTAGAGATCACCGAAGGTCTGCAGACAACCTACGCTCGTAAAGGGCTCTCTGACGAGCGGCTCCTAAAACTCTACAAAGGCGTCCTCTATCCCCGCATGATCGAGGAGAAGATGCTCATTCTGTTGCGCCAAGGAAGAATCTCCAAATGGTTCAGCGGAATAGGGCAGGAGGCCATCTCGGTGGGATTGGCCCAAGCGCTGGATTCAGATGAATACATCCTTCCCATGCACCGTAACTTGGGTGTCTTCACGGGAAGAGACATTCCATTGAGTAAACTCTTTGCCCAATGGCAAGGAAAAGCAAGCGGATTCACTAAAGGTCGTGACCGCAGTTTCCACTTCGGGACACAGGAATATCATATCGTAGGGATGATTTCCCACCTCGGTCCCCAATTAGGCGTAGCCGATGGAATCGCACTCGCCCAGAAACTTAGAGGAACTGGAAAGGTCACAGCAGTATTCACCGGTGATGGTGGCTCTAGCCAAGGGGATTTCCATGAATCATTGAACGTAGCGGCCGTCTGGGATCTCCCCGTACTCTTTATTATAGAGAATAATGGCTATGGTCTTTCAACACCTAGCAACGAGCAATTCCGCTTCAAGCAATTCATTGATAAAGGCCCTGGCTATGGCATGGAGTGTATCCAAGTCGCTGGGAACAATGTCATAGAGGTCTATGCCAATTTCAAGAAGGTCATAGAAGATGTAAGGAAGAATCCACGCCCAGTCATGGTCGAGTGTATCACCTTCCGTATGCGTGGTCATGAAGAGGCCTCAGGGACTAAGTATGTTCCCCAAGAACTCTTCGATGAATGGGCTAAGAAGGACCCCGTCAAGAACATGGAGGATTTCTTAATCAAGGAGAAGATTTTGGACAATGCAGGGGTACAAGTGATCAAGGCCGAGATGAAGTCCTTGATAGATTCTGAACTCAAAATCGGATTTGAGGCGCCTGAATTGACCATTGACCCGAACATAGAATTAAATGATGTATTCGCTCAGCCTATCCCTTTGCCAACCATAGCGCCCAAGGGAGGAAGCAGCGAAAAAAGATTGATAGACGCCATCTCTGACGGTCTGCGTGAAGCCATGGTCAAGCATGATGATCTGATACTTATGGGCCAGGACATCGCTGAATATGGTGGTGTCTTCAAGATAACGGACGGATTCGTGGAGCAATTTGGGAAGGACCGTGTGCGCAATACGCCATTATGCGAAGCAGCCATCCTCGGAACAGGACTCGGACTCTCCATAGCCGGAATGCGGTCCATGGTTGAGATGCAATTCGCTGACTTCGTGTCCGAAGGATTCTCACAGATTGTGAATAACCTGGCCAAGTCCCATTACCGTTGGGGACAGAACGTGAATGTCACCGTGCGCATGCCGACAGGTGCTGGAGTGGCCGCAGGGCCTTTCCATAGCCAGAGCAATGAAGCCTGGTTCACACATGTCCCTGGATTGAAAGTGGTCTACCCCGCCTTCCCCGCTGATGCGAAAGGATTACTCTGCGCAAGTATTGCGGATCCTGATCCAGTCATGTTCTTCGAGCATAAAGCACTATACCGAAGCTTGAGCCAAGAAGTCCCTGATGGATATTATACCATACCTATCGGAGAAGCCGCCTTGGTCAGTGAAGGAGAGGAGCTCAGCATCATTACCTATGGTATGGGAGTCCATTGGGCACTCGCAGCCAAAGAGAAAATGGGATTGGATGCTGATATCTTGGACTTGAGGACCCTTGTTCCCTTGGACAAGGAAGCCATCTTGAACTCGGTGAAAAAGACTGGAAAGGTCTTGGTCTTGCATGAAGACACACTTTTCGGAGGAATTGGAGGAGAGATTGTTTCCATGATTGCTGAAGAATGTTTTGACAAGTTGGACGCTCCCATCCGCAGGTTAGGCAGCATGGATACTCCTGTTCCATTCTCGGCTGAACTTGAGAAGCAGTTCCTAGCATCAAGCCGTTTGGAATCCACCTTGGAAGAACTTCGGTCGTATTGATCTAATCTTGCTTCCGAGGCGCAAAGCTTTGAGCTATATTTGCGCTCGATGAGACCGCTTACCTTGCTCAATGCGAAACAACTGGACTTGACCTTGAACAGGCTTGCACTTCAGTTGATAGAGGTCCACGGGGATTTCAAGGATACTGCCATCATAGGAATCCAGCGTACAGGAGCCCTTTTTTCCAATGCACTTATTGCGAAGATCCAGCAGCTCAGACCCGGTCTGGAGCCTGTCCAAGGATTGCTCGATGTCACTTTCTTCAGAGATGACTTCGGTCGCAGAAGGAAGCCCTTGCAAGCCTTCAGTACTGAATTGGACTTCCCCGTTGAAGGGAAGAAAATCGTCCTAGTAGATGATGTCCTCTACACGGGACGCACCATACGCGCAGCCATGGACGCACTCATCAGCCTCGGCCGACCTGAGACCGTGGAGCTTATGGTGCTGATAGACAGACGATTCTCCCGCCAATTGCCCATAGAGCCTACCTATACCGGAAAGCGTGTAGACTCCATAGATTCCCAGCATGTAGCTGTTAAATGGGATGAGAAAGGATTCAAGGAAGCCATACTCTTCGATAAGACCCTGGATGCATGAAGAACCTGAAAGCTGAACACCTCTTAGGAATACGTGACCTCGCAGCAGAGGATATCGGAATCATCTTAGAATGGGCCGACCACTTCAAGGAAATCATCAACCGTCCGATTAAAAAGGTTCCTACACTCCGAGATATCACTATCGCGAATGTCTTCTTCGAGAATTCTACCCGTACACGACTTTCCTTTGAATTGGCCCAAAAAAGACTTTCGGCCGATGTAATCAACTTTTCGGCCGCATCTTCTTCGGTGAAAAAAGGGGAGACGCTGATAGATACGGTGAACAATATCCTCGCTATGAAAGTGGATATGGTGGTGATGCGTCACCCTGAACCGGGCGCTGCGCGATTTTTAGCAGAGCATGTAAAGAGTAAAGTGATCAATGCAGGGGACGGAACCCATGAGCATCCGACCCAAGCATTATTGGACGCTTTTTCATTGCAAGAAAAACTAGGTGACTTGGCCGGAAAGAAGATTGCCATCGTGGGAGATATCACCCATAGTCGAGTCGCTATTTCCAATATACATTGCTTGATAAAGCTTGGGGCAAAGGTTAAAGTTTGTGGCCCTACTACTTTGATTCCAAAACATATGAAGTCAATGGGAGTAGAGGTTTCCCATGACTTGGATGAGACCTTGGCTTGGTGTGATGCGGTCAATATGTTGCGTATCCAACTGGAGCGTCAGGCCGATGCATTCTTCCCTTCATTGAGGGACTATATCCTCCGCTTCCAGCTGAATTCTGAGCGTCTTTCCATGCTCGATAAAGAGCTGGTGATTCTGCATCCAGGACCTATTAACAGGGGAGTGGAGATAACTACTGAAGTGGCTGATTCTAAGCAGTCAGTCATCCTGGACCAAGTAGAGAACGGGGTTGCGGTGCGCATGGCCGTGATTTTCCTACTTGCGCAGCAGATGAATAGGAACTAATTTTGATTAGTTTTGTTTTAAACATTGAAGGAACATGAAATTCGTAGTTGAGAATAAGGAGAAGTACTCCAGGGTTTCCTGCACCCTTGAGAAGTTGGACGCTCAGCATTCCCCAGAGTTGAAGTCGGAATTGGTCCACCTGAACAAGAGCGGGATTAAGAACATAATCATCGATCTCAGTGGAACTCGTTATTGCGATTCTTCAGGGCTCAGCGCAATACTCGTTGCAAACAGACTCTGTAAAGGAGTCGATGGAATTTTCGTGCTTACAGGCTTAGAGCCTGCAGTAGCTAAATTGGTGACGATCTCCCAGCTCGACACTGTGCTCAATATTGCTCCCACTTTGGCTGAAGCTGAAGACCTCTTGTTCATGGAGCAGGTGAGTAAGGACCTGGAATCTGAAAGTTAATCCAAAAATAATAAGCCATCATATGAGGAAATTCCTACTTATCGCCATTCTTTCATTGGGTTCCTTAGCCTCTGCTATGGCACAATGCACTCCGGATGCGCTCTACACTGATTCAGTCTATGGAGTATGGCCTGACACCATCCAGAATTTTCCGCCAGCGGTGCTCAATGAGTTCTACTTCGCTCAATTAGATGCCAAGGTCCCTCAGAATGCCAGCCAAGTGCCAGGCTTCAACTTACCCCCGCTTCCAATCGATTCAGGATCTGTAACAGGAGTCAATGGACTTCCAGCAGGTCTTTCCTATGACTGTAACAGCCAGACTACTGCAGATTGTACCTTCCTCTCAGGAGTGGGAGGTTGTGCGGTCATCACTGGAACGCCTACCGAGCTCGGAACATTCATATTGTCTATAGAATTGGTGGTGCACTTGCAATTCTTCGGTTCACCTATCTCTTACGCGATCACCTTTGAAGGTTACAGGATAGTGGTCAGTGAAGAGGCTACGACTATTGAAGAAATAGTATCTGCGAAGACAAACTTGGTTCAGAATCAACCGAATCCCTTCAAGAAGAACACCATCATTCCATTCAGCTTAACAAGGGCTGAGAATGTGAAACTGAAGATTATGGATCTGCTCGGTCAACAAGTGGATATGCGCATGATCGAAGGGAAAAGGGGAGAGAACTCCTTTACCTATGAGCCATCAGGCTTGGAGTCTGGAATCTACCTCTATGCATTGGAGACCTCATCAGGAGTGATCACCAAACGCATGATCTACGATAAGAACTGATTTTTTATAACATTCTTGCCCCTTGGCTTTGAGACTGACCATATTGGGTTGTGGCTCCGCATTGCCAGCCAAGAAAAGGAATCCGAGTTCCCAAGTCTTGGAAACTCCTGACGGGCTCTTCCTTATTGATTGTGGAGAAGGAACCCAGCTCCGTCTGCGGCAGGAACATGTGAAGATGCAATCTATCTCCCACATCCTTATCTCACACATGCACGGAGACCATTACCTCGGTCTGGTAGGCCTGCTCTCCAGCATGAATCTCCTTGGAAGGAAAAAAGAGATTCGGCTGATAGGCCCTGTGCATCTGCAGGATATGGTGGAATCCCATAGCAAGTACTCAGGTTCTTACTTCCAATTTCACATTTCATACGTTGTCACTGAAGCCAAGACCTCTGCACTGATCTATGACTCAGCGAAGATGGAGATCAGGACCATTCCGCTCAAGCATCGCGTGCCTACAACTGGATTCTTATTCCGCGAGAAACCAAAGCCAAGGAAATTAATCAAGGCCAAGTTGGAAGAATATGATGTACCAGTGAAGCAACGCGTATCACTGACCCAAGGAAAGGATCTGCTACTGAATAATGGAAGGACAGTGGCCAATAAGCTGCTGACACTGGATGGAAATCCGTCCTTCTCCTATGCCTATTGCAGTGATACAGCCTATGTGCCGGCTTTGGCTGAGATAGTTAAAGGGGTAGACCTGCTCTATCATGAATCTACCTTCATGGAGGCGGATAAAGCCCGGGCTAAGAAGACCCAGCATAGCACGGCCGTGCAAGCTGCCATGATCGCTAAGGCTGCTGGAGTGAGGCACTTGGTCTTAGGTCATTACTCTGCCAGATATACCGAACTTGAGGAATTACATCAAGAAGCAATTAAAGTTTTCCCCGCTACTTCGCTAGGTACACAGGGATTGACGATAGATATAGATAAGATCGTTGATGATTCCTTGCCCATCATTCAGCATTCCTGAGCAAGCTTATTTATATTTGTTCTAAATAAAGCAGTAGAGGATGTACTTGGCGATAGCAGATAATAATGAGTTGAATGTCTTGGGCCTCAAGGCTTTAGCAGAAAACATGCCGGAAGTGGACCAAGTGCAGGTATTCCAACGTTCTAGTGAATTGCTCGCATCCAAGCCCAATCCTGATGTTATCCTCCTGGACTTCTCTGCAGAGAACTTTGGGCTAGAATGTATCCAACGTATCAAAGAGCGTTTTCCTCAGAGCGAGATCATCGCTATTACTCCTATACAATCTTCAAACACCATCCTTTCTGCTGTGAAGATGGGAATCACAGCCTACGTAAAGAAGGACTGTTCTATATCTGAGATCAGGGATTCTATCCTTCAAGCTCATAAAGGCAAGGTATTCTTCTGCGGAGAGATCCTCAGAATGATGGATTTGCAGAATGTGGATCTGATGGAGTTAGATCACATAGAACTGGATTGCTCACCCATTTCATTGACCGACAGAGAAACGGAAATCCTGCGCTATATAGCAGTAGGGCATACGAATACCGAGATTGCTGATATGCTCTTTCTCAGCAGCCATACTGTAAATACCCATCGTAAGAATATCTTGAACAAGATAGGTGCCAACAATACTGCGGGCGCTGTGCTTTATGCGGTGAAGGAAGGAGTGATAGAACCTGAGAAGTTCACCTTCGTCAGAAACTGAATCCTCTGTGGAGCTCATCCATGGTAAGGAAAATGGCCACCGTATTATTCAATACATGGATGGCTATAGGCACCAATAGACTTCCACTATAATGTCGGCTATATCCTAAGAGCAATCCCATAGGGATGATGAGCAACATCACTCCTGGACTATATTGGAGATGGATCAATGCGAAGACAATGGAAGTCACCCAGATGGCTCCATGTGCGCCCAGTATGCTGCGCTCCAAGCCTTTGAAAACAAACCCTCTGAAGAATAATTCCTCAAATATGGGAGCCAGCACTCCTACGGAGAGGATCAACATGGGAATGCTTCCGGTATTGGATACCACATCTTTCATGAATGGCGTTTGCAAGTCGCTATCCAGGCTCACGGCATATTCAAGCAGGGCACCTACTGCGAGAGTAATTCCAAGCCAGATACCCCAAACGGCAGGTTTCACATTGCGCAGATTCAGATAATCTCGGATGCTCAAACCACGCTTCATTTTGATAACGAGGAAGATAAACAGGCTGCCTATGATGGCACTGGTCAAGGCTGCTGGCCAAATCAGCCCTAATTCATAGAGCGCTCGTTCCATAGACTCAGAATCGCCACCCATGAAAAGCTCCTTCATTTGATCAGGGCTCATGACGCGCAGAGCGGCCACAGCCGTACCTACCAATTGGGCAATAGCAAAAAGAAAAAAGATAATGCCACTCCAAAGCATGGTCAACCAAGGTGACCAGATGCGGGATTGGAATACAGAATGAGGATCTTTTAGTTCATCCGATGAGGCGGATGCTGAATCAGTAAGGCTGGTCATTATGAATGTTCAAGATGAGCAAGGCCTCAGTCAATGCACCGATGACCTTGGTATCATTCTTCTTCTTAGCTATCTCCATCCCCGCCTGATACGTCTCAATGGCTTTATCCAACTTGCCTTTCTCTTCATAGAGATTTCCGAGAACAGGATAGCTGGCCACATGGCTCTTGTCCTTCTTCAAGACCGTTTCAAGTTCTTTCAGAGCTATATCCCTTTCTCCAATAGCCAAATACTCCATGGCGATCGCATATCTAAGATAAGAGTCCGATGGATTCTTGTCGAGCATTTCTAGGATTAGGTCGATGCGCTGTTGACTCATGGCAGGTGTTTTTATAGTTAGTCGAGGTAGAACGAAGGTGAGCCTCTAGTGATTTTGGCTGCCCTAAAAATAGGCCTCATCTGAGCGTAAGTCTGGATCTTTCTACTGAGAGTTTTACACAAAAGTGTACACTGGGAAAATCTACCGTTGAACCGCGATTTTTATCAGACGAATGATTTGTTCTTTCATGTTTGAATCTGCTGCATCGATGAAGTGCATGTCCTTCTGGGCGCGGAACCATGTCATCTGACGCTTGGCGAACCGAGATGTTTCTGAGATGATCTTTTCCACAGCCGGTTCCATTTCTAGGGTGCCATCGAGCACTTGGAAAAGCTCTTTATATCCCACAGTGTTCAAAGAGTTGGACGCTCGATGATCCATCACACTTTTGCATTCTTCGAGCCAGCCCTCTTGGAGCATCTGAATACATCTTTCTTTGATCCTGTTGCGAAGTTCTTCACGTTCTCTTTGCAATACGAAATTCAAAGTGCGGAAAGGCCTTTCTTTCACCTGCCCCAGACGAAGGGATGTGTAGGATGATCTGCTTGATAGACATACTTCCAATGCTCGGATCACGCGTTGTGGATTTGCCTGATCCATCCCTGCATAATGAACTGGATCCAGTTTCTCGAGTTCAGCTTGCATTACTTCAAGTCCTTCTTTCTTCAGTCGCTCATTGAGCTGATCTCTGAGCTTCAGGTCCTTTGGTATATCATCCAGTCCCTGTAGAATAGATTTAACATAAAGGCCTGAACCACCAACTATTAACCATGTTTTATTCGAGGATTGCTTTATCAATGAAAGCACGTCTTTTTCAAAAACTCCAGCACTGTAGTGCGCGTCTAATTCAAGGAAATCTATGAAGTGATGCTTTACTCCATCCATCTCCTCCAAGCTCGGTTTTGCCGTCCCGATGGAGATTTGCTTATACATCTGACGGCTATCGGCTGAGATGATTTCAGCACCCAGTTCCTTGGCCAAAGAAATACTTAAGGAGGTCTTGCCTACTGCTGTGGGTCCGAGGATGCTGATTAGAAGTGGGAGTTCAGACATGAGAAGAATCAGTGGTATTCTTCGTGATCATCGAGATCCTCAAAAGAATCATCTTCAGATTCCCAGTCATCCCCCTCATCATTGTCCTCGAATCGGTCATCGCTGTCTCCTTCTTCTTCCTCTATACCCTCGATCAATCCTTCATAGCTGAATGGGTCGTTCTTTACAGGCAGATTCCCGAGGGCCATAACTAGGAAAGGATATTCTCGATCTTCTCTGGTATCAGGGTGTCCAATGACCTCTACATAAAAGATGCGCAGATCCATGAAATCATAGACATAGAGCATGCGATCGCCTAGCTCCGTGAATTCTAAAAGGCTGGCCGCTTTCATCAAAGAAGCTCCTTCGCCCATGTCCAAAAGGACGTATTCATCTCCTTTATTCCATTGATCGTCAGAGATATAGAAGGAGGCCATCTGATCATTGCTCAGCCCGAAAGAAGCGAGAATAGACTCATGTAGGTCCTCCAGACTGCCTTCATTGCTCATCTCCAGGTCCCTGAAAACCTCTTCTTTGGCGTCTAGTACGATGCGTAACTTGATGATCTCCATTCTCTTAAGGCAGGGGTTAAATATACACTCAGGCTTTGCCCTTCTTTGGAATAAGTCCTAATTCTTCTCCTTTCTCCTTCATCAAACGAAGGGCATCTGCCTTCTCATTGGGAATGATGCCGTCCAATATGGCCTCTTTGATCGTGTTCTTTATAACCCCGATCTCCCTTCCTGGCCCTATCCCGAAGTACTTCATCACTTCTTCACCAGTGACGGGCGGCTGCCAATTCTTGATGCGGTCATTTTCCTCTACTTCGGCCAGTTTCTGGATCACCATGTCATAATTACGCAGGTATCTCTTCACCTTGCCGTCATTCTTGGAAGTGATATCAGCGCGGCAGAGGGTCATGAGGTCATCTAAGTCCTCATCTGCATCAAAGAGCAGCCTTCTGATGGCACTATCCGTGATCTCTTCCTTGGTCAAAGCGATGGGACGCAGATGCAGATTCACCAGCTTCTGGACATATTTCATCTTGCTGTCCAAGGGCATTTTCATCCTTCTGAATATCCCCGGAACCATACGCGCACCGCGCACCTCATGCCCATGGAAGGTCCAGCCGACACCATCCTGGAAGCGCTTGGTGGGTGGCTTTGCTATGTCATGCAGTATAGCCGACCAGCGCAAATAGAGGTCATTGGTATGCGGGCAGATATTGTCCAAGACCTGCAACGTATGATAGAAGTTATCCTTATGCGAGATGCCTTTTCTCGTATCCACTCCCTTCAGAGCCACGAATTCAGGGAAGATCATATCCAGGATTCCACATTGGTCCAACAAGATGAATCCTAGGGAGGGTTTCTTGCAAAGGATGATTTTATTCAATTCATCTGTGATGCGCTCATGGCTAACTATCTCCAAGCGATGTGCATTGGTCTTAATTGCATTGAAACTCCTTTCTTCAATCGTAAATCCTAGCTGTGCCGCAAAGCGTATGGCCCGCATCATGCGCAAGGGGTCGTCAGAGTATGTTTTATCAGGATCAAGAGGCGTGCGTATGATGCCATTCTTAAGGTCATCTATGCCATTGAATGGGTCTACCAAGGCCCCGAAGTCATGATTCAAGCTGATCGCCAAAGCATTGATAGTGAAATCCCTGCGCTCTTGATCTTCTTTCAGGGTTCCATCTTCGACCAAGGGTTTTCTAGAATCAGCTCGATAAGATTCCTTACGCGCTCCCACGAACTCCATCTCGAAATCCCCTTTCTTGATCATGGCCGTCCCGAAGTTCTTGAATATATGAACCTCAGCTCCGCCAAGTTCCTTAGCGACTTCTTTGGCCAGTTCTATTCCGCTCCCTAACGTGACCACGTCAATATCCTTCACCGCTCGACCTATCAATGTGTCTCTCACGAAGCCGCCAATGACATAGGACTCCCGCTGCTTCAGCCCTGCTACTTCAGAGATGAGCTTGATCAAGGGCATTTTGAGCACCTTGTCGATTCTGGAGATATCAGGAACGTATGATCTTGACTTGGCCATGCAGTCCTAATGATATGATAGATGATGCTTTGCCATTTCCTTTGGCTCTCCCTTCATCTGAAATTATTCCGTCAACACGCTCCAAGATAGCTGGATCCATGTCTTTTAATGATGTAGCAGCTGGTTTTCCTGATAGATTAGCTGAGGTAGAGATGATGGGTCTATTCAGGTATTGTAAGAGTTTCAAGGTGTCTTTCTCATTGACCACCCGAACTCCTATGCTGCCATTCTCAGCACAGACTCCTTCAGCCAAGGCAAGTCCTTGAGGATAGATTATGGTGAGCGGATCCACCGCATTCTCCACGATATCCCAAGCTACTTCAGGAACTTCTTTTACATATCGTTCGAGCATGGCGCCATCCTTAACCAATACGATGTATGACATGCCTGCAGGTCGCGCTTTAATGGCACTGATTTTTGCCACTGCTTCCTTGGAGGTGGCATCACAGATGAGGCCCCATATCGTGTCAGCACGATGGAGGAGGACAGCACCTTCTTTCAGTGACTTAGCGGCCTTAGGGATATCAGCTACGGAGAATGTAATCATCAGATGGCTAAAGAATGCGTTCTTAAAACCTCATTTAGCGAGGTCTTCTTATCTGTACTTTCTTTTCTAGTCCCAATGATAAGGGCTACAGGAACCTGATAGATTCCAGCGGGGAATTCCTTAGGGATGGTCCCTGGAATGACCACGGAACGTTCTGGAACTTCACCGCGATATTCTTTGGCTTCTTTTCCGCTTACGTCTATGATGCGCGTGCTCTTGGTCAGGGTCACTCCAGCTCCTAGCACCGCTTCTTTTCTCACATGCACTCCTTCTACCACAATGCATCTGGATCCAATAAAACAGTCATCTTCTATGATAACAGGGCTGGCCTGAACGGGTTCCAGTACGCCACCTATTCCTACGCCTCCGCTCAGATGTACGTTCTTGCCTATCTGCGCACAGGAGCCTACGGTAGCCCAAGTGTCTACCATGGTACCACTGTCTACGTAAGCGCCAATGTTCACATAGCTGGGCATCAGAATCACCCCTTTATTAAGGAAGGATCCATAGCGTGCAATCGCATGAGGCACTACGCGGATGCCTTTTTTGGCAAAGTCCTTTTTCAAGGGAATCTTGTCATGGAATTCCAATGGGCCACATTCCATGGTCTTCATTTCTTGGATGGGGAAGTAAAGCAATACGGCTTTCTTGATCCATTCATTCACCACCCAACCCTTGTCAGCTGTAGGTTCAGCGACCCTGATCTCACCTGCATCCAAGGAGGCGATAACCTCACGAATGGCCTTTATGACCTGCTCGTCTTGGAGCATAGATCGGTCTTCCCAGGCTTTTTCTATCAATTCTCTCATGGGCCTCAAAGATAATTGCCTTGACGAAGGAATAGCAGCCTGAACTTGGATCAGGGTATCTTTGTACTATATGCCTAGATATTTGTCTATTGATTTCGGTCTGAAACGTTGCGGAATCGCCCATACCGATGAGATGGGAATTATTGCATCACCCCTTGATACCGTTGATTCTAGGAAGCTTGAGGAGTTCTTGAAGAGATACGTTGGCACCTATTCACCCTCAGTGATCGTGCTGGGCATGCCTATTGGACTTAGAGGGGAGGACACGCATATCTCTGAGAATGTGCGTTTGCTTGAAAAGAGATTGAAAGAGCTCTATCCCGGTATTAGCATAGTATTATATGATGAGCGCTTCACCAGCAGTATGGCTATGAAGAGCATGCTGAGCGCAGGTGCAACCAAGAAACAAAGGGCAGTCAAAGGGAATATAGATAAGGTAAGCGCAGCTATCATCCTCCAAGATTATATGGAGAGCCTGAAGTGGCTTTAAGCTAATTGTTTAGTGGTTGAGCAATTCATATATTGTCTCAATATTCAAATATTTCATGTCTAACACTTGCTGACACCCATTTAATCTTTAGTTCTCTTCTATTTTTAGTTAAAGGGAATGAATTGTGGTTCATAGTGTTCTTTGCGCTAAGCATGTATTGCCACGAGAGTAGTTTAATGCTTTTGCCAAGTTTATGGATTCTTCTAGAAAAAGTATCCAATAGTTTGAAGTTTAGATTTTTAGCAATAATTGTGCTTATTTATTCAATTCTTTTAGCATTCACTCTTGGCTCTCACGAACGTATAGCTCAAACCAATGGGTACTTTCTTAGCAGATTTGAATTATACAAGTACAACTTTCAAGATTGGAATTACTCCATCGAAAGCATCTTTAGCATCATACTGGCATTGGGTATTCCTAGCTATTTGCTTTGGGCCAATTCGAAAGACATAAGTAAAAAATTCTGTCGTTGGATGAACGCCTATATTATCGCTGCAGTTGTATGCATTATTGTGTTTCTCTTTTTAGCAAAGGCTCGTGAATCCAGATTGTTTGCAACGGCTCTTGTATTCTTATGGCCAATCTTGGGACCTTATGTGTATAGCTTTTTCATTGACTTAAGAAGCTTGTCTCGAAACTACTGGGCTAAAGCCAAATGGGAGTTTCTCGCTATCATTGTTGGAACCATTTCATTGTCAGTTGTAATTTCATACCTCTTATATCGTCAAACAGGTCAATGGCCTAACTCTAATTTTCACAATGAATTCCTTTTTATAGGTCTTTCAGTAATTGGGCTTCATTTTACTCTGAAGTTTCTTGAAAGAAGAGAGAGTGGTATTGTCGAGATATAAGGAAAATAGGAAATCGAATGTTGAAAATTATCAAAACTGACTGCCACCCCATATTATTCCTACATCCAAGCTGCGCAGACTTCCAACGGGTAGATGCCTTTTTACTCTTTCAAGTTTAGGAAGGTATTTCTCTGCATGGAACTGCAGACCTATGAGTCCGTAAACCTTTTCAGTATCAGAGCGGAAGGTGATATTAGAATGGTCTTTAGCCATTCATCTCAGCTGCTCCAGCTTCCATTTCTAGTTCTATAGCCTCTTCTGATTCAGCTTCTTTCATATGATGGAAGAACTTGCGCTGGAAAATAAAGATGAACGTGAGTCCAAGTGTGATAGCTGAGTCAGCGACATTGAAAACAGGTCTGAAGAACTCGAAATGATTTCCGCCAATACCAGGAACCCACTCTGGCCAATCAAAAGAGAACAGCGGAAAATAGAGCATATCAACTACATGGCCCATAAGGAAGGGAGCATAACCGCCATCCTCAGGGAAAGCTGTGGCCACGAAGCCAGGAATCGGGGGGCTGTCACTGAAGATCAGTCCATACACTGCCGAATCTATAATATTCCCAATAGCTCCCGCAAGAACCATGGATGCACAGACGATGAAGCCCGTGGAATATCCTTCCTTGATAAATCTACAGAGGTATCGACTGATTAAGATGACAGCGATGATGCGAAATAAGCTCAGCGCAATCTTGCCATAATCTCCACCGAACTCGAATCCAAAGGCCATGCCCGGATTCTCCAGGAAATGGATGTAGAACCAATCCCCGATCAGGGGGATCTGTTCACCTTGGAACATAGATAGTTTAACCCAGACCTTGCTGAGTTGATCTATGAAGAGGACAGTGAATATCGTGGTGAGGGCAGCCTTCACAGCTCGGAGGGATTAGCCCTGGGCGTTCTTGGCAGCAATGCTCAATGTAGCGTGAGGCACCAACATCAATCGCTCCTTGGGGATCAATTCACCGGTCTCACGGCATATTCCATAAGTCTTATTCTTGATGCGGATCAGTGCTTCTTCCAAGTGGCGGATAAACTTCTCCTGTCTCATGGCTAGTTGCGCTGATTCCTCTCTGGATAACGTTTCAGAGCCATCCTCCATCATCTTAAAGGTGGGAGAGGTGTCATCTGTACTGTTATCATCCAAGTGGGACAATGAACTGCGTAAAAGGTCAAGATCCTCGCGAGCTGTGATCAATTTATTCTTGATCAGGTTCTCGAACATCAATAGGTCGTTATCAGAAAATCTGATAAACTCTTCTTTTTTCTCTTCTTTCTTCTTGGCCATTTTTATATAGCTCTTAATTATTTATAGCAATCGAAATCTTGGTACTCAAGGCTTCGCTCAGGTCTATCTCAAAAATGGTTCCTGAGGAGACTTCATTGACAATCTCGAAACGCTCGGCTAGAATTTCCGCGCAAATATAGTTCTTGTTGCCTAGGAGCGCTTCTTTAAGCTCTGGTCTGGATTCCACCTGCACATCTATGCGGTCAGTGAGCTCCAGTTCCATATCTTTCCTAAAACTCTGGACTTTGTTTACCAATTCCCTTGCCAGACCTTCATCGGTCAAGCTTTGAGTCAAAGTAATGTCCAGTGCCACAGTGATGTCTCCATCACTTGCCACGGACCAGCCGGGTATGTCTTGTGAGACGAGTTCCACGTCCTCCTTGGTCAAAGTTACATTCCCTCCCTCCAAAGCTAGGTCCAAGATACCCTTTTGTTCGAGAATAGCGATATCCTTCGCTTTCATGGATTGGATGGCCGTGGCTACCTCTTTCATCTGCTTCCCGAATCGGGGTCCCAGTTTCTTGAAATCTGCCTTGGCCGTCTTTACTATCATGGAGTTATCAGCTCCTAATAACTCTATCTCCTTCACATTCACTTCGCTCTTCACTAGCTCAGAGACTGATTCTATATGGGCAGCTCGCTCAGAATCCAAAGCGGGAATCAGTACCTTCTGTAAGGGCTGCCTCACCTTGATCTGCTCTTTCTTGCGTATGCTGAGTATTAATGAACTCATTCGCTGTGCGACTTCCATGCGAGCTTCCAAGTCTAAGTCAATGGCTTCTGCTTTCCACGTTGGGAAGTGTGCAAGGTGTATGGATTCAGTTACTTTATCTGAAGTCACTGCCTTCAAGTCGCGATATAGCCGGTCCATATAGAAAGGAGCGATGGGCGAGGAAAGAAGGGCGATTACTTCCAAACAGGTATAAAGCGTCTGATAAGCAGCTATCTTCTCAGGGCCATATTCTCCTTTCCAGAAGATCCTTCGGCTCAAGCGCACATACCAATTGCTCAGTTCATCAGTAGTGAATCGTTGGATGGCCCTTCCTGCACGGGTAGGCTCATAATTTTCATATGCATCATCTACTTCCTTAATCAAGGAGTGCAACTTAGAGAGGATCCATCGGTCCAGTTCTCTTCGTTCTTTCAAGGGTATTTCAGCTTCTTTGAAAGTGAATCTATCCACATTGGCATAGAGACTGAAGAAGGAGTAGGTATTATATAGCGTTCCGAAGAATTTACGCTGCACTTCCAATATCCCATCGGTATCGAAACGCAGATTGTCCCAAGGCTGTGCATTGGTGAACATATACCAGCGCGTAGCATCAGGTCCATAGGTCTTCAATGTCTTGAAGGGGTCAACAGCATTACCAAGGCGCTTGGACATCTTCTGTCCGTTCTTGTCCAGAACCAACCCATTGGACACCACATTCTTGAATGCCACCGAATCGAAACACATGGTAGCGATAGCATGCAGCGTGAAGAACCAACCACGGGTCTGATCCACGCCTTCAGCGATGAAATCAGCCGGATAGTATTTCTTCTGGTCGATGAGGTCCTTGTTCTCGAAAGGGTAATGGAGCTGAGCATAAGGCATCGCACCTGAATCGAACCACACATCGATGAGGTCGCTTTCACGGTTCATCGCTTTTCCTGAATCAGAACAAAGGATGATTTCATCTACATAATTCTTATGTAGATCAAAACTGTGATAGTTCTCCTCAGACATATTGCCCGGAACGAAGTCTTTCAATGGATCTTCCTTCATCAGGCCAGCATCCATGGACTTCTTAATCTCAGCCTTCAATTGCTCGACTGAGGAAATGCATACAGCTTCTAATCCGTCCTCGGTCCTCCAGATAGGGATAGGGATTCCCCAATAGCGTGAACGGGAAAGGTTCCAGTCGTTCAAGTTCTCTAACCAATTCCCAAATCTTCCTTCACCTGTGCTTTTTGGCTTCCAGGAGATGGTCTTGTTCAAGGCGATCAGGCGATCTTTAAAATCTGTGGTCTTGATGAACCAAGAATCGAGCGGATAATAGAGTATGGGCTTATCAGTGCGCCAGCAATGCGGGTAGCTGTGCTCGTATTTGGCGATCAAGAATGCCTTGTCCTCCTCCTTGAGCTTGATAGATATCTCTACATCTACATTGCGCTCAGGAGCTTTGCCTTCCTCATAATATTCATTCTTCACATAACGCCCAGCCAGTTCTTTCATCTCAGGACGGAAACGTCCTTGAAGATCCACGAGGGGAACGGGAGTATCATTCTCATCCAAAACCAGCATAGGCGGAATTCCTGATTCTTTGGCCACCTTGGCATCATCAGCTCCGAATGTGGGAGCGATGTGCACGATTCCTGTTCCGTCTTCTGTAGTCACGAAATCTCCTGCGATAACTTGGAAGGCCTTGTCAGCATCTGCGTATGGCAGCGTATAATCGAGCAATTGCTCATAACGGATGCCGAGCAAATCAGCACCTTTGAGGCATTGAAGGACCTCTACCGTCTCTGGGGTTTTTCCTTCTTTCTCATACGTGCCAAGGGCATCCTCTGCATAATTGAAATATGCTTTGAAGCGCGCCTTTGCAATGACTCCTATGTAAGGATTGCCGGTATATCTATCATCAGCCTGGAATACGAGGTATTCTATTTTCTTTCCAACAGCTAAAGCAGTATTCGAAGGCAATGTCCACGGTGTGGTAGTCCATGCAAGGAGGTATTGTGGAAGCTCAGAGGAGACATTTAAAGGAGAGCCTTTCAGCTTGAACTTGGCGATGGCACTGGTATCCATTACATCACGGTAGCAACCAGGTTGATTGATCTCATGGGAACTGAGTCCTGTTCCGGCAGCAGGAGAATAAGGCTGTATGGTATAGCCTTTATAGAGCTTGTCTTTCTTGTATAGCTCGCCCAATAACCACCACACTGTCTCTATATACTTATTCTCATAGGTGACATATGGATTCTCCATGTCTACCCAATATCCCATCTTCACTGTGAGGTCATTCCACACATCGGTGTAGCGCATGACAGCTTCACGGCAGGCCTTGTTATAATCCTCTACGGATATCTTCTTACCAATGTCTTCTTTGGTGATTCCGAGTTCTTTTTCTACGCCTAGCTCAACAGGGAGACCATGTGTGTCCCAACCTGCTTTACGCTTCACTTGGAAGCCTTTCAAGGTCTTATAGCGGCAGAAAAGGTCCTTGATTCCGCGGCCCATCACGTGGTGTATCCCCGGCATTCCGTTCGCAGATGGCGGCCCTTCATAGAAAACGAAGGAGGGCTTACCCTCACGGCTGCTGATACTGGCCTCGAAGGCAGATTCTTTCTTCCACAGCGCAGCTATCTCATCTGCCACTGCTGGCAGGTCCATCTTATCGTATTCCTTGTATCGTTGACTCATCATACAGTCCCTTATTTTTCAAAAAGGAGCCCGAAGATAGTTGAAATTAGGACCAAATAGAAGGGTTCTCTTGCTTGTTTTAGATTTGTGCCCTCAGTACTCGACCTGAATTATGCTAATGGCAATATTTTCTAAGGACAAGGAACAGGGAATGAATGAGATAGAATTCCGCCAGGTATTCGAGCTGCATTTTGATTCCCTTCGTAATTTCCTGTACTTCAAAGTGGGCGACAGGGATCTTGCTGAAGACCTTGCCCAAGAAAGCTTTATAAAGCTTTGGGATAAAAGAAAAGAGGTGCGTCTGGCCACCGTGAAGACCTTCTTGTATACGATAGGTGGTAACCTTGCCATCAACCATCATAAGCACATGCAAGTGCGGTTCAACTTCGTCAATAGCAGGGTTCAGATGCACTCTATCCAGGATCCTCAATACCTCATGGAGGAGCAGGAATTCAAGAAGAGGTTGGAGGAAGTGATAGCGAGTATGACCGAGGGGAGCAGGGAAGTATTCCTCATGAATAGACTGGAAGGCCTTAAGTACAACGAGATTTCTGAACGCCTTGATATCAGCGTGAAAGCGGTGGAGAAACGCATGAGCAAAGCACTGCAGGTGCTGCGGGATGAATTGGGATATACCTTTTGAATTCCTTTCTTTACGCTATGCGTAGAATCATCATACTCTTTCTATTGGCCTTCACTGTTCAAGGGAATGCCTTTACTGTCCTTGGTTCGAATCCGGCTGCCAATGCAACGTCCTTTTCAAATGTCAGCAATATTCAAATCGACTTCGATGCACCTTTTGATATCAATAGCTTTACTGAGAACAGTGTCGCTGTCTTCGGGCGTTGGTCTGGGCCGGCATCCTTGGAATTTTCGCAGAGCGGATTCGGGACATCTGTCCTTATCTCTCATGAACAGGCTTTTTTCCCAGGAGAATATGTGATGGTCTCTTTGAATATGACATGTGCCTCAGCGAGCGGTGAGACCTTGGAACATGGATATTCTTTTGGGTTCTGGGTAGCTTCAAGTGCTGGATCCATGCAAGTTGAAGACATAGGACACCTTCAAGTGAGAATGCCAGGTGAAGGACTTATTCAAAGCTATGGAGCTTATGCAGGAGACTTGGATCATGATGGCTATGGAGACTTGACTGTGGTCAATGAAACAGCAGGTGATATGCGCATCTTCATGAGCGATGCAGGGGAATTCAGCACATTCACCATCCATGAACTTCCCTTAGGCAATAAGCCCAGCGCCAATGAAGGCACAGATTTCAATGGAGATGGCGAGATAGACATGGTGATAGGGAATACCCAAGGTGATATGATGAGTGTAGTGATGGGTATAGGAGGAGGCCTTTTTGGCGATGAGGTCACCTATACGGCTGCCCAAGGAGTCAGAGGCCTTGCCATTATAGACTTGGAAGGCGATGGAGATATGGACGTTGTCACAGCCAATAGACAGGGAAATAACCTCAGTATTTTTAGCAATGACGGCACAGGGAATTTCAGCACAGGAGTGAACATTGGAACCCCCTTGAGTGCTGAGACAGCTATACTCAGCGCTGATATGAACAATGACGGCATCATGGACTTGGTCGTTGGTGGATATGTAAGTGATGAGATCTTGGTCTTGATCAATGAGGGTGATGGGAACTTCATATTAGGAGCACCTGTAGCTACGGGGGATGGTCCTTGGATGATAGGTATGGGAGATGTAGATAATGATGGTAACATAGACATTGTAGCTGCATGTTCAGGTTCTGATCAAATAGCGATCCATCTAGGAGATGGTGCAGGAAACCTTGGAGCTGCATCATTCTTGCCTTCGGGAGCATTTCCATTGGCCATAGACCTTGGAGACTTGGATGGTGATGGGGATTTGGAAGTGCTATCGAGCGATTATGCGGGTGGAACATTCACGCTATATGAGAATATGGGAAATGGAAATTATGCCAATATGATCACTTTGAATGCTGAGATAGCGGGTTCTTGTGCAATATTCCATGATAGAGACCTGGACGGTATTATGGACATCACAGGCATAGACGAACTGGCTGATGTATTGATTTTCTTTAAGACAGTTACCACTGAGATCATTGAAGAAGAAAAACCGGGATTTTCAGCTTATCCTAATCCAGCAAAAGGCTCCTTCACTTTGCAATGCGATGTAGCTCAGAGCGGAACCTATGAGTTGATAGATATCCAAGGAAAGAAAGTGGATCAACTTATCCTAGCAACTAAGCAGAGTTCTGCTACCTGGAAATTGGATAAGGAAATCAAAGCAGGGAATTATCTCATCCGTAAGATAGGTAGTATTGCTGCATTGAAAATAATGATAGAATGAAAGGAATGCCAAAGCTCATAAAGTTGATCCTCTTTACGTTTGGAATCATTGTTGTTCTCGCAACGACTCTGAAGGTGACCGGAAATGGACATATTCTAACGGCCATACGCAGTACATACCTCATAGGACGCTCTGGACCTGATATTGATAATTATAAATACTTCAGCCAGCGTGAAGTGAAGCATGGAAAACTTCAGCCTTGGAAAAAGGCCAAGAGTTATAATAGCCATATCCTCAGCGAAGTAGACCAGGCTTATTTCAATGAGATGGAAACCGTATCCTACCTTGTGATCCAGCGCGGAGAGGTTGTATATGAATATGCAGCTGAGGATTATACGGATAGCAGTCTGGTCAATTCATTCTCTATGGCCAAATCCATTGTGAGCATCCTCATAGGCATGGCGGTAGATGAAGGAAAGATCAAAAGTGTGAAGGACAAGGCATCCGATTATCTCATTGAATTGAAAGGTACTGATAAGGAGGCAGTAACCATCGAACAATTACTGCAGATGAGTTCTGGAATCGGTTTCGATGAGAGCTACGGAGATCCTTTCGGATTCATGGCAATGGCCTATTACGGAGATGACTTGCGCAATAGGACCTTTAAATATCCGCAGCAATATGAACCTGGAACTAAGTGGGAATACCTTGGCGGAAATACACTGATGCTTTCATATATAGTAGAAGGAGTGACAGGAATGACACTGAGTGCTTATGCCAGCAAGAAACTATGGAGGCCATTGGGAGCAGAGCATTCAGCCCAGTGGACCTATGAAGAAGGGAGCGGTGTGGAGCGTGCATATTGCTGTTTCTACAGCAATGCAAGGGACTTTGCCCGATTAGGAGAACTCTATCTCTGTCATGGTAATTGGCGTGGAGAACAGCTCATCTCTCCGCAATGGATAGAGGCCAGCACGACAGCTTGTATGGTCCCTGACTTGGATGGTAATCCAGTGGATTATTACGGCTACCAATGGTGGTTGATGAATGAAAAAGGACAGGATATCATTTATATGCGCGGCATTCTAGGACAATATGTTTTCATCATTCCTGAGAAGGAGATGGTGGTCGTAAGATTGGGCCATAAACGTCCGCTCGAAAGGAGGGATAGTGTTCCTGTTGACGTATTTCAATACTTGGACCTTGCCAATAGAATAGTGCATTGAGATGAAGAAGGATATCGAATTACCAGAAGTACATCAGGTGGCCCTCGCTGTCATCCATGAAGAAAATGAGGATGGGGATATGGTATGGAATACCTATTTGCTCAACCTGAAAAAGAAAGAACTTGAAGGAGTCATGGTGTCTTCCAAGGGCTATGGAGACTTGAACGGTGAAAAGAAGGAGACCTCGGTCTTGAGACATTTCTTAGAGAACCTGCCCGGAGAGAGTTATGTCAAGATAGAGCTCATTATCGAAGAGGTCTTCGGGATGTTTAATGAGTATTGGCTAAGCTTCAGGCAGGATGGGATGATGTATGATAAGAAGTACATCTTCGTCCCTGAGAGCATCAGTGAAGAGCATTGCATGGAAGTCCCGCTCATCAATAAACGCGGAGTGATGATGATCTGATCTATTTGGACCGGAGAGAGAAGTAAGCTGCGAAATCCATTCCGGCAGACCATAATCTAGCTGTAATAGGTGCGTCTATCAAGTCTGTCAGGCTATAATTGACCCTTGGACCTCCTTGAATGCGAATTCTGTTCTTTATCCTGTAAGAGACAGCTACTGCTCCCAGTGCATCAATACCGAATTTATTGAAATCGTACTCATAAGTAGATTTGTTTTGCTCTACTCCGCCACTTTGCTTATGCCTCATAGTTGAAATCTGCTTAGCGAGAAGAGAATTAAAAGAGAGCCCTGCGCTTGTATTGAAACTCAGTTTCTTTTCTCCAACACGGAACACTGCTTGAATTGGGAGCCCTATATAATAGAAGCTATATCGGAATTGAAGTTGAGATGTCGGGTCAGGCTCATAGTAGTATTGGCTCCAATTTCTTGGGTCAATGATACTTCCGTATGTTAAATTGAGTTTAACCGTCTCATATCCTTTGTTAGATAAAACAAGCCCCGTTTCTAGGCTCCAATGCTTACTTAGTTCTCTATTGAGCCTGAAGCCGTATGAGTATCCCAGTTTGGCTTGTTCAATATCCTGTCGTGAATTAAAGATATCAGTCGAACTATCGTCAGGTTCCCTGATGAATAAAGTCCTAAACGCATAATCAGGAGACGCATGGATACCAACGCTCCATTTTGAAACTTGATTTATAACATCTTGTGCCTCAGTTACGAGAGAGAGCATAGATGCCGTGAACAGGAGGAGGATTCGCATAGCTGCTTTTTGATTGTTCGATTTGTCCACAAAAAAAGGTTCGTAGCTTGAATTTATTTTGTCAAACAAACATATTGAAAGGTGAATATAGATCATCTGATCAATTACTGCTCTCCATATCCTTAGTTCAACAGTCTAAAACGTTGTGGATGAAATGTATAAGTGTTATACCACGGTCATTCAAACTATAGGCCACCTTAGGAGGAACCTCATGGAATGAGTGACGTTTTATCTCCTCCATTTCTTGAAGATGATTGAGTGCTTGGATACGCACCTTCTCTGAGATACCTGCGACATCACGTTTTAAGTCACCGAAGCGCTTCCCATCGATGAACTGATGAGCGTTTTGGACAGGACAAGTGTCTCCTTTGAACATCTTTTTCTCGGCCGCTTCGATAATTTTCTTTGACCATGATTCCTCAACACTCAACGCTATGTTTAAAAGCACCAAGATGACCTTGATTATCTTCGAATAACCTTGATACTTTTGGATATGGGCTCTATGCTGCGTTTACTCATCTTTTTATTCTTCCTGAGCTCAGCTCCACTGAAGGCACAAGCCCAGTCGCATGAGAATGTGAGAGAATGGATGCCTAGAGCTATAGGAGATAAGAATTGGCGGCCTTATGTGGGATTTGATGCCAGAAGGTCTTTTTTCAATGACCGCGGAGTGAGATTCGGGGGCTTACGCTTAGGAGCCTTGCATAGAGGTGTGCATAGATTCGGGATTGCATTTTATTGGATGTCACAAGGAGAGATATATCCGCTCCAAGTGGATCTTCCTGATGCCTCTCCTGATGGTCAGGTAAGCTTCGAAGCGGGATTTGTCAGCTTCTTCTACGAACGGGTAATCATGAAACAAGGCAAATGGGAATTGGCCGCTCCAGTCTATTTCGGGGGAGGCAACATCAAAGGGACTTACAAGGATGTCTATGGAGAATTCAAGCCCTACTTCGAGGAGCCATTCTCTATATTGGGATTGGGAGGAATGCTCAAGTATCGCTTGCTTCCTTGGTTGGAGCCGGGAGTCGGAGGCGGACAGAATATCGTTTTTGCCTCCAGTCCTGAAGTGAAGCAGACCTTGCAAAAACCCTATTTCGCTTTCAAGGTGAGTGTGCTCATTGGTGAGTTCTATCGGACTGTGATCAAGGGTGAAGAAGCAGAAGAGTGAATTCAATTCAAGGCAGCCTAGCATAGATCATGACCAGGGCGACCGGTCCCTGCATTATCCTCTCATTTTATAAAAGACTGCAAAGCGAACTCCAAAATTTGTCTCAGCACGTTTAATTTTCTCAGCGTCAATGACATTTAAGGCCTTATTCAAGTATGGAGCTATTCCTATTGAAAGATTCTCATGGGCATGGTGGCGCAGCATCATATCCAAGGTAGCAAAGCTATGTGTGGAGGAAAAGTCAACGGTATAAAAGTCATATTCACCTTCACTACCACCTTCAAAGACTGAAGATTCTGAAGTGCTTATGAGCAGATAAAAACAAATCCTAGACATTCTTTTGAAAGCAATATTTGAGCATCTCCATAAAATGGAACTTAGCTGCGCTTTTAAGAACTTCAAAAAATGCCTAGACAAAGTCTCACCTTCACTTGTTCCAATAACGAGTGGATCAGGGCCTTAGAACAGCTATGGAGTGAGGCGAAAGCATGTTTTATACAAGGAAGAATAAAGGCTTGAGGGAACTGCATTCAGCATAGATATTCCTTCAGATTTTTTAGCAAAAAAGATTTCTTCAGAAAATTCCGATTTGAAAATTGACTTCAAGCGCATGGAGTACGCGAAATTGACCTGAGTTCCTAAGCATGGTAACATTGATTACCTAAAGTTCATCCATAAATCCTTAACTTTACAGCCCGCAGATAAGGCGAAAAGGATACGCGTGCTGTCTTTATGAAGAAGACTCAACTTCCACAGCCCATCTGCCTTAAACCTCTTATTTCAGAGAAAAAAAATTCGATTTACCTATGGAAAACAAGACACATTCTAGCTCGGCAGCCAACAGGGCTAATGATGAGGGCAAATGCCCTTTTATGAGCGGCACGTTGAACCAAAGCGCAGGTGGCGGATCAGCCAACCGTGATTGGTGGCCTAACAGCTTGAAGCTGAATATCCTTCGTCAGAACTCAGCCTTATCCAATCCAATGGACCCCGAGTATAATTATGCGAAGGAATTCGCGCGTATTGACATGAAAGAACTCGCTGAGGACGTTGATGCTATCATGACCGATTCTCAGGATTGGTGGCCTGCAGACTATGGCCATTATGGTCCTTTCTTCATACGTATGGCTTGGCACAGCGCTGGTACATATAGGATCCATGACGGACGTGGAGGAGCAGGTTCAGGTACACAGCGTTTCGCTCCCCTGAACAGCTGGCCTGATAACGGAAACTTGGACAAAGCAAGAAGACTGCTTTGGCCTGTCAAGCAGAAATATGGTAAGAAACTCTCTTGGGCTGATTTATTCGTCTACGCAGGCAATCGCGCACTCGAGACCATGGGCTTCAAGACATTCGGTTTCGCTGGAGGACGTGTGGATATATGGGAACCTGAAGAGGATATCTATTGGGGACCTGAGACTTCTTGGCTTGGTGATGAACGCTATAAAGGCGACAGAGAACTAGAGGATCCCCTAGGCGCGGTGCAGATGGGACTCATCTATGTGAATCCTGAAGGACCTAATGGAAATCCTGATCCCCTGGGGTCAGCGCGTGATATACGTGAGACCTTCGGACGTATGGCCATGAACGATTATGAAACAGTCGCTCTTACAGCAGGTGGACATACCTTCGGGAAAGCTCACGGAGCAGCTGATCCAGATAAATATGTAAGCCGTGAGCCTGAAGCAGCTTCTATCGAAGAGCAAGGCCTTGGATGGAAGAATACCTTCGGAGCAGGGCATGGCGATGATGCTATCACCAGTGGAATTGAAGGCGCCTGGACACCTAATCCGATTCAATGGGATAATGGATACTTCGATGTGCTGTTCGGATATGAGTGGGAATTGACCAAGAGCCCTGCAGGAGCAAATCAATGGACTCCAACTGCAGCTTCTAATGCGAAGCAAGCTCCTAAGGCAGGCGATGCTTCTAAGACCCAGGCCCTTATGATGACTACGGCCGATATGGCCATGAAGTTAGATCCTATCTACAATAAGATTTCTAAGAATTTCCATGAGAATCCAGATGAATTTGCTGATGCCTTTGCACGTGCTTGGTTCAAGTTGACCCACCGTGATATGGGACCGCGTTCACGTTATATCGGTTCGGGTGTTCCAACTGAGGAATTGATATGGCAGGATCCTATTCCGGCTGCGGTCGGAAAGGGTATCGATGAAGGCGATGTTGCTGATCTTAAAGGAAAAATCCTCGCTACAGGTTTGACTGTATCTGAATTGGTTTCTGCGGCTTGGGCTTCTGCTTCTACATTCAGAGGTTCTGATAAGCGCGGAGGTGCTAATGGAGCACGCGTTAGATTGACTCCACAGAAGTTCTGGCAAGCCAATAATCCAGCGCAACTTGATAAAGTCCTTACAGCTTTGACAGGTCTACAGACTGCATTCAATAGCGCCAACGCTGGTAAGACAGTTTCTATCTCTGACTTAATCGTCCTAGGCGGATGTGTAGGAGTGGAGCAAGCTGCAAAGAAAGCTGGCCATGATCTGAAGGTTCCATTCACTCCGGGTCGCAGCGATGCCACTCAGGAACAAACAGATGTAGATTCATTCGCTGTGCTAGAACCTAAGGTCGATGGATTCCGCAATTTCTCCAAAGCCAGCTATTCTGTGACTGCTGAAGAAATGCTCATCGATAAGGCGCAGCTCATGACTTTGACAGCTCCTGAAATGACGGTTCTGGTCGGTGGACTGCGAGTTCTTGGAACCAATTCTGATGCATCTAAGCATGGTGTCTTTACCAAGAAAGTAGGAGAGTTGAGCAATGACTTCTTCCTGAATCTGCTCGATATGAGTACAACGTGGATACCTACTTCAGAGGCCAAGGATGTTTTCGAAGGACGTGATAGCAAGACAGGCCAAATAAAATGGACTGCTACGCGTGCTGATCTCATCTTCGGGTCTAATTCAGAGCTGAGAGCTTTGGCTGAAGTCTATAGCTGTGATGATGGTAAGGAGAAGTTTATGAAGGACTTCGTGAATGCTTGGAGCAAAGTGATGAACCTGGATCGCTTTGATCTAGCTTGAGTCTTTATCAATGATTGAATTTGAAGGTGGTCTGGCAAGGGGCCACCTTTTTTCTTTAGATGTGCTGACCAAAGGTTCATAGACCTTCAATGACTATCTAAAAGCGCGAGATACATAGTAAGGTTGCGCACCCTTGAGATATATAAAGACATGGCCATAATGAAGGTCATTGAAAATCACTCTACCAAGCTTTCTGATCGCATCGGGTGTTCTGAACCAGATGGAGGTCTTTGCATCGAATTTCTTCAATGCCTGCAAGTACCTGTATACTTCCTCTGTCAATAATTCTATGCCCATCTCAGCAGACATGTCCATGGCATTATGCTTGGGTCTGTGCTCTTTCTTGGATTCCCAGCCTTCACGGTCATAGAATACTCCTCTGCGCCCTGCATGGCTCTCAGGAGAAGCATGCCAGAAGATGAACTCCTTTAATCTGACGCAGGAATCCCTTCGAGGGTGTTGATCAGCACATCGCGCTCATTTGAGAACTCTAATGCGCGGTCAATTAATCTTGCGGAGCCAGCAAGCCTAGATTCATCAGCGGTGAGAGCAGACTGTGATGCAATATGAGCTCCTCCTTTACAATGGCATCCTCGTAGTCTCCGAATTCATGGAAACCTTGCTCAAGGAATTCTTCGAACCACAGCTGAGCCGACCCTCGATCAATTGGATAGACGATGCTCTTGCAAATGGTTCCCAGATGATCCCAGAAGTGTTCCTTCACATAGCCCTCAGCTTCTTTGTGATACTTCGTCCATTCGGGTAGTCGGACGGAAGGAGGTGTCTTATTTGCAGGATACTTCTTTCGGTTGTCCGTATCAAAGGTCCATTTTCCTTCCTGAGGTTCGCCACTTCCATCAATCAGGATGTTGCGCGTTTCTCTCTGCTGCTTGTAGAAAGTTGTTTGGTAGAATTTCTTTTTATCCGACCTAAAAAATCCTTGTTTTCGTCTGGTATATTCAGAAAGAGTGGGTTCTCCGAGCTCTTTAAGTCAATGCCCAACACTTCAGCCGCAGCTTTCAATCGCACGCACTCTGTTTAGATTGCCATTTTGACCAGTTATTCCTCGCATCTTCAGCATATCTCCTCCTAGCTGAAAAAGTTTACATAATGGATAATCAGGGCTGGCCTATACGGAGCACTCTTAATGCATCTATTCTACGTATCTATTATTCAAAACACAGGGTATTAAATGAGCCATGAGATACTGGGCAATGTGTTCTCACTTCACAGCGGGCTTGCTTTCGACTTTCAGATACCGATCCAAGAATTCAAGCATCTTACCATAGCCTTCTATCTCATTCTCTTTCTTGACAAATCCATGTCCCTCATCATCAAAGAGGACATACTCAACCGGAACTCCATTCTCCCTGATGGCAGCGACCATCTCATCTGACTCGACCTGGAGGACCCGTGGATCTTTAGCTCCCTGCAAGACCATCACGGGATGGGTTACTTTATTTCCTTGAAAGACCGGAGATATCTCATAGAGTCTTACCGAATCTGAAGTATTGGGGTCACCCATCTCGAGGTAAAGCGCCTCTTTCAATGACTCCCACCAAGGCGGAATGTTCTTCATGGTGCGTAGCCAATTTGTTACTCCGAATAGATGTACTCCTACTTTGAATTCCTCAGGCGTATGAGTCATAGCGCGCATGACCATAAAGCCTCCGTAAGACCCTCCTACGATTGCGATGTTATTCTTGTCTATATAGGGTAAGCTAGCCAAGTAGTTCTTCCCTTCAATGTAATCCTGTAAATCATTCTCACCATGATTCCTATCATCGAGAGCGTAGAAGGTCTTGCCATATCCACCGCTACCACGGTTATTGACAGCAAGGACTGCATAATCATGATTGACCAGATACTGAATCAAAGAAGAATAGTTCGCTCTGGATTGCCCTCCAGGTCCTCCATGAACGAATACTAGTGCAGGTACTTTGGTCTCTGCTGTAGCCGACTTTGGCTTATAGTATATGGCTGGGATATCAAGTCCATCAAAGGATTTATACATCACAACCTCAGCAGTCACTAGCTCATCGGTATCCACTTCATCACTCATGGTATTGGTGAGTTGCTTGACTTCTTTGGTCTTGAAATTATACAAGAAGAGATCTGCACTGGACCTTGAATCACCAGCAGAGCAGGAGACCTCAAATCAAGGCTAGTGTTTCCGAATTTATAATTCCTCTTTATAACAATGTCATGGCCACTCTTATTTTCAAACTCAAATTAAGATGAATACCCAGGAGTTGAACCTCCATGACCAGCATTATTTAATCCATAGCCAGAATACAAATCAAATCCATCACTATAGTTTGACGCTGATTTGGTGCTTGGCCTAAGAAAGACTATCTTGTAATCTTAGAGAGCAGATTTCATAGAATGAAGAGGACATCTTAGATGCCCCAAAGGAGAATGAGATTTTATGGAATGCTGTCAAGGAGGCATCGCAAAGACTCGATCATGAAAGAGGACAAAGACACATTCGGACTGCCTGCGAATAATCACGAGCTCGATAAAATCAGAGAATACGAGGCTAAAGGCTTCACTTCATGTTTCGGTATGCGTCTTGGTGTTTTGACCGATCTCTGTACAGGCCGTTGTTACGGAGTCGATAATGTGAAGATCATAGACGAATATCGCTATGAGGGAATGAGCGACCCATCTGACCAATCCATCCTGTATGTCCTTGAAATGGGGGATGGCACCAAAGGACTAATCCTAAGACCTTATGGTGTTTATGCCACTGAAGAGATCGATTTATTCATGACCAAGATGTCTCTCCAAGAGAAGAACATGAACACGTGAGAGGAGTTGGGCAAGATGCGCTCATCTGAGCGCTGACAATAATCCCAGAAACAATCTTTACAAGAAAGTCGCCATCATTCAAGTTCGATTAGGTGCTTGGCCTTAGAAAGGGTATCCTTCTGGACTGAGAGAGCAGGTATTTAACATTCAGACTAATATATAAAAACATGCAGATAGATACATATACACCCTTCAACCCTCTCAGCATATCGGAAACAGATGCGGTGCGAGACTTCCTTCATACACACTTGGATCAATATGGAGACACTCTATCAGCCATTCAGAAGGCGCTGGACTATGCTGCTGGGACTCCACCAAGACATGGCGGTCATATCATCGTGGCGAGAGATACCGACTCTAACGAAGTCATCGGTGTGGTGGTGGTGAATAAGACGGGCATGGATGAGTATATACCAGAGAACATCCTCGTCTATATCGCCATACACAATGATCACAGAGGGAAAGGCATTGGACGCAAGATAATGGAGCAGGCCATAAAAGAGAGTACAGGTGACATCGCGCTGCACGTAGAGAAGGACAATCCAGCCCGATTCCTTTATGAAAAACTCGGTTTCACCAATCCGTATATAGAAATGCGCCTTAAACGCTAATTCATGGAGATACACATAATCGACCTGCTCATATTTATTTTCTATCTCGCCTTTATGATGGGGGTGGGATTCTACTTCCTAAGGCGCAATAATTCTGAAGAAGACTATTACGTGGGCGGGCGTACGATGACTGCTGGTCACATCGGTCTGTCAGTAGTAGCGACCGATGTTGGAGGTGGATTCTCCATCGGTCTGGGAGGTCTCGGTTTCGCTATGGGAATCTCGGGAAGTTGGATGCTCTTCACCGGCCTGCTGGGCGCCTGGCTGAGTGCGGTCTGGCTCATTCCTAAAGTCTATCCTATCGCTAAGGAAAAACGCTTCCTCACCTTTCCCCAATCCTTGGGTCACCATTATGGTAAACGGGTGGCGCTTGTGGCCGGAGTGATCTCATTGATCGGCTATATCGGATTCACTAGTTCGCAAATCTTGGCCGGGGCGAAACTGGCTTCTGCCACTTTTCCATCGATCAGCATCGGTAGCATGGTCTTCATGATGGGTATCATAGTAGTCGCATACACAGTCATTGGTGGGCTGAAGGCAGTGATCTATACCGACACCATCCAGTGGATCCTCCTCATGGTCGGACTTATCGGTATAGGCATTCCAATAGGCTATATGGAAGTAGGAGGTTGGGAAGGAATACATCAGGAGCTTCCAGCAGAATTCTTCTCACTGACCAATCTCACTTTCGTCCAATTCTTCAATTGGCTCATCACAATAGTGCCGATCTGGTTCGTAGGGATGACACTCTACCAGCGGATATATGCCTGTAAAGATGAACGTACTGCCATCATAGCCTGGCGTATTGCTGGCATCTTCGAGTGGCCGATTATGGCCTTTATGGGCGTCTTGTTGGGGCTGTTCTCGCGGGTGGCATGGCAACAGGGCATGTTCACCGAACTGGGCTTTGGGCCTGATATCGCATTGGATGCCGAACTTGGTCTGCCATTGCTTCTCCGCTCCGTATTGCCGGTCGGTCTCATGGGACTGATGATGTCAGCCTATTTCTCTGCCATCATGTCCACGGCTGACAGTTGCCTTATGGCAGCGAGTGGAAATCTTATGACCGATATTTTTGGATTCTTCAAGAAATCTGCGCGACCTTTCAATCTTCGGTTATCTCAAGCGATGACGCTGCTCATTGGTCTTATCGCCATCCTCTTGGCCAGCAGAATGAATGATGTATTGGAACTGATGCTCTACTCATATGCCTTCATGGTATCAGGACTGCTCGTTCCTGTAATTGGTACATTAATCTTGAAGCAACCTTCACCGATGGCCGCCATGATCAGTATGCTATTGGGTGGTGTAACGACACTCGTACTTATTCTGGGTGACTGGGTGCTGCCCCTGGGATTAGACGCTAATGTCTTCGGCATAACACTCTCTGCCCTTTCATTTTTCATCGTTCAAAGACTGCATACAAGTGAAGGATAGTGTAAAGAAGCTAATCCCAGAATTAACTCAGCTGCGTAGGCGATTGCATGCTGAAATGGCCGAGCTGTCAATGGAAGAACATAAGACTGCAGAATTCGTGCTGTCCTACTTGGTAGAACATACTTCGGCTGAAGTGAATCGTATTGCAAGTACCGGAGTCATCGCCCTCATAGACTCTGGCCGTCCCGGTCCGGCCGTTCTGCTCCGTGCTGATCTGGATGCACTGCCCATAAGCGAAGAACTCGATATTCCTCATCGCTCCAAAAATGATGGAGTAAGCCATAAATGTGGGCATGATGGCCATACGACCATAATGCTCGGAGTCGCTCGTATCTTGGATAAAACCTCCATCAAAAAAGGAAAGGTATATCTCCTATGGCAACCTTCAGAGGAGAATGGCATGGGAGCGTCTGCTGTGCTGGCAGATCCTTATTTTAAAAACATCTCCATCAATCAGGTCTTCGCTCTTCATAATTTACCTGGCCTTCGGGCGGGCTGCATCGCGCTCAAGTCTGGGAGCTTCACCTCTCATGTGGAGTCGCTGATAATCCATTTGAAAGGAAAGACCGCTCATGCAGCCGAGCCAGAACAGGGCATTAATCCAGCAATCTGTGTGCCAGCCATTTTGGAAAGGGCTGCAGCTATGACGCATAATCGACCTGAGGACGAGGCCGACTTCTTCCTAATCACTCCTGTATACATCAGAGTGGGCAGCCCTGATTATGGCATTGCTGCGGGCGATGCCGAACTCCATTTCACTATACGAGCTTGGCATACTGATAAGTTCAAAGCCGACTGTGCCACTTTTCTAGAATTCATTCGAGATCAGGCTCTTAAAAATGATATCGGGTGCGAACATGAATGGACGCAGCGATTCCCAGCGAATCAGAATGACCAAGGGTCAGTCGAGCTGCTCAAATCTGTCTGTGAAGAAGAATTACTCGATTATGAAATGCTCGAATATGGAAATAAATGGGGAGAGGATTTCGGCCTCTTCACCCAGCGATTTTCGGGCGCTATGTTTGGGATAGGATCAGGTGAGAATTGTCCTGCATTGCACCATCCAGATTATGATTTTCCTGATCATATCATGTCCGATGCTATCCGATTATTCTCTGGAGTGACCCTTAAAATCCTCCATGCATGAAGTCGACATCTTGGATAGAAATATCAAAAAGTGCTTTGAAGCAGAATTATGCCTTTATCAAGGAACTGACAGGACCTGAAACTCTATTCTCCTCGGTCTTAAAGGGCAATGCCTACGGACATGGCATCGCGGTCTTCGGCTCATTGGCTTACGAGATAGGACAACGACATTTCAGTGTGTTCTCCGCGGAAGAAGCCTATGAACTATATCAGGCACTGGAGAAGACGGATATCACTATTCTCATCATGGGATCAGTGAACCAAGACCAGATGGATTGGGTAATCGAACAGGGATTGGAATTCTTCCTCTTCAATGATAGCCGTCTTGACTTGGCCATTCAAAGAGCCAAAAAGCTCGGGATAAAGGCCAAGATCCATATAGAGGTAGAGACAGGAATGAATCGGACTGGATTCGGATTGCGCACACTCACCAAACTGCGAGAGAAGATAGAGTCTAATAGCCAACATCTTGACATCAAAGGCGTGTGTACCCACTTGGCTGGTGCCGAGAGCATCGCTAATTACAAACGTATCCAAGATCAGGTAAAGAGATTCAAACGGGTGAAGAGTAACATCGCTTCATGGACTGACTCGCCAATACAAGAGCATGCTCTATGCTCAGCTGGACTGATGCGCTATCCACGTCTCAAGCTCGACATGGTGCGCGTGGGAATCATTCAGTATGGATATTTCCCCACTCAAGAGATGGCAGTATATTACTACACCCGCACCAAGACATTCGAGAATCCACTGAAGCAAGTGCTCAGTTGGAAGACCCGTATCATGGATATCAATCAGATTCCTCCAGGAGAATTCGTGGGTTATGGCACTTCATTCTTCACCAACACATCGACTCGTATTGCTATAATACCAATAGGATATTCTGATGGATTTGCACGTTCGTTGAGCAACAATGGCAAGGTGATCATCAGAGGCATAAGACTCAATGTGGTCGGTATGGTCAATATGAATATGATCGCTGTAGATATCAATGACCAGCCCGCTGCTGAAGTAGGTGATGAAGTCATCCTCATTGGCAAAGAAGGTGATGCGGAGATCTCAGTTTCTTCATTCAGCGAGACCAGTCAGCAGGTAAACTACGAGCTGCTCACCCGATTGCCTCAAGATATAGACAGAATTTTAATAGATTGATATATGGCACAACTCATCATTTATAAAGAGAAGATTAAATCGAACATCAAGCGGCTCAGTGACTACTTTGAGGAAAAAGGCATAGAGTGGAGTTTGGTCACTAAGGTGTTCTCTGGCGACAAGGAATTCTTGAAGCAGATCCTGACTGATGATGTCATCGAGAAAATAAGCTCCGTTGGCGATAGCCGCTTGACAAGTCTCAAAAATCTCAAAGAGGTCAATCCTGAGATGCGTACCATTTATATCAAGCCACCCGCAGCCATTTATGCTGATGAAGTGGTGCGCTATGCCGATGTGTCACTGAATACAAGCTATTCAACGATAACCGCTCTGAATAAAGCCGCAGCGGCCCAAAACAAGATACATAAGATCATTATCATGATGGAATTGGGGGAGTTACGCGAGGGCGTCAATCGAGATGACATTCTTCAGTTCTACGCGCGGGTCTTCGACCTGCCGCACATTGAGGTGATTGGTATCGGCTCCAATCTGGGCTGCATGTATGGCATCGAACCGACTTCTGAAAAGTTGTTGCAGCTCTGTTTGTACAAGGAGTTGATATCCGCCAAGTTCAATCGTGATGTGCCCCTTGTCAGCGGAGGAACCTCAATCACCTTACCGCTGATTGAAAAAGGCATCGTACCTGTCGATCTGAATCATTTCAGAATAGGAGAGGCGGCCTTTTTCGGCATCAGCCCTTTAAATGGTGAGCAGTTCTTGGACTTACATACTGACACATTCCAGTTTAGGGCCAACATCATTGAGTTGGAAGAAAAGCAGATGGTACCTGATGGAGTCGTGAGTGATGCAAACATCGGACATACGGCTAGCTATGACGAAAAGCTCGAGGGTCAGAGTAGCTATAAGGCCATATTAGATTTCGGCCTTTTGGATGTGGATAAAGATGACATCACTTCCGTTGAAGGTAATATCGAATTTGTAGGCATCACCTCTGATATGACCGTTGTTGATATAGGCTCAGAATTAAACACTGCCGAGCGTGCTGAGTTCAAAGTAGGTCGCGAGATTGTATTCACGCCTAATTATATGGCTGTGGCTCGGCTTTTGAATTCTAAGTTCATCGATAAGACTTTTGTTTGAACCATATACTGCGTCTGATGTTCGGGTCTGATGTATTCTGATGAATGCGGCCTGAATTGCTTGATGCAGGGCAAGAGCAGATTATCTTTCTCTTACTTAATGAAAAATGCACATTGATTATTCTAGGGCAGCTTTATTGCTGAACATCAAAGTGCCTTAATGATAAGGACTTCATATCCGCACCTGTAGGATTCTCGAAAATCTGCAAGCCAAATTCACTTGCTGAGGCAAGTATGTGATCGAAAAGGTCAGAGATTACCTTTTCATAGGCTTTCCATTCCTTGATCTTGCTGAACGCGTAAATCTCTACTGGAAGTCCGTTTGCTGAGGCCTCCAGCTGTCTGACCATGATCGTCATGTCTGAATGTATAGCAGGGGTCGCGTTCAGGTAATTTTCCAGATAGACCTGAAATACCCCGATGTTGGTGAGCTTGCGCCCATTCACGAGCACAGATATGTCTACGTTATGCTGCTGATTGTATGATTCAATTTCTTGCTGTCGCTCTGCGATATAGTCCTTGACCAGCTCGATCTTCTGAAAATCTTTTATCATCTCAGGGCTGCAGAAGCGGATACTGCTGATCTGGATAAGAACGGCTCGTTTTATCCGTCTACCTTGAGACTGCTCCATGCCCCGCCAATTGGTGAATGAATCCGCGACAAAGGCATAGGTAGGAATAGTGGTGATCGTCTTGTCGAAATTCTGAACTTTGATAGTCGTCAAATTGATTTCTAGAACATCTCCATCGGCATTATATTTTGGCACGGTGACCCAGTCTCCAACATGCACCATATTGTTGGCCGATAGCTGGATACTGGCTACAAAGCCAAGGATACTATCCTTGAAAACCAAAAGCAGGACGGCTGCTATAGCACCGATACCGCTTAAGAGGTATATCGGACTTTTATTGAATACAATAGAAATGGCAAGAATAATTGCCACCAAATAGGTCAGGATCTTTCCTAATTGGGTGAAGCTTCCAATCGGTTTGTCTCTGAAGTCGGGGTTCGAGGTGAGAATTCCTCCGACTGCATTAAGCAATGAAACAACGATATAAGCTACTGTGAATATAATGAAGCTTGTTGTCATTCGACTGACGAATGGCAATATGCCTTTGACATGGTCGAAGATCATTGGAGCGACATGATCCAAGAGCATCACAGGGATGAGCAAGGCCAATGCATTGAGGACGTCAGTGCTGAGCAAAACGTTATCCCAAATCGTTTCAGTACGCTTCGTGAGTTTGGGTATAGTACGGTGCAATAGCCAAGACCCTATTCGCCAAACGGCATAAGCTATGCTCGTAGCGACCAGCAATAAGATGAGCATGCCTGCGAAATAGGCGACCGATGGATCAATCTGCAGCGATTGTATCATCCATGAATCAAGTGCATTAGAAAAGGATTCGAACAAAGCGATAGGTTTGACTGCAATGGTAGTCATTCGGTAAGGAAGGGTCTGAGGGAAACCCGAAGTCAATTAAGAAGAATTTTTGGTCAATGGCTTAGTGATGCCTATGCTTCCCCTCATTAAGACAGGGTCGAATTATAATTCTGCTCTTCTTCATACTGCTCAATATGCAGCTATCCCCAGAAGAGAGCTACGCTCCATATTGCACTAGAGCTAGCTTGTTCAGACTATCCTTGTGGTCGGTCATGACGATATTCATGTGTCCATACTTCTTGTACGACCCGCTGATTTTCCAGTTTCTCCGATTCGCATGACTTGGGCTTAAAGTCCCTGAAGGCCCTTTTGGGCAGCGCTCATTCCTTTTAATCAGAAAAGAGCATCCAGTTCACACATCCAGTAGATTTGCTCAGAGAGGAGCATATGGGCCTTTGCAAGTCAGCGAAAGCCAAGCAATTGAGTATACACGTTATTGTAAGCAATTGAATGTAAGAATCAAGAATAATCTTGACATTAAAGACGCTATCTAATCCAGTGAGGATGCATTATAGATTACAGGCATTTGTCCTTTCCACGTTTTCCATAAATCATCATCACTTATTAAAGTAGCCATAAAGCAAGCAACATTTATACGGCTCGTCTTGCCTGGATTGAAAATTGCACTTCTGATTGGTGAAGAATGTATTTCATAATCGGTTACTTCTTCCTCATTAATTAAACCGTCTGGACGAACAGCCACCCATTGAATGGAATTATTGTTTTGTCCTAATTGGGTTCGTAAATAATCTGCTGCCTTTTCGTTGTCCAGGTGGGGAGGCAATAGCAAACGAAGAAGACCAATAACGCACTTTTGTCCAAAGGAAATAGCTTCGTTTAAGTCGCGATTACTATTTCCAATAGTGTTCATTAAAACGTATTTAATGGGGCCTACTGGATTGTTGCTTTTTATCGCATCACATAATCTTCGAGTAGCTTCAGTAACAAGCAGTCTAGGTTGTCCAAAGATACCCTTCCAACTCATATTATGACCAAGGCATGAAGCAATAGAATGACAATCAAAAACATGTTTACTCATTTCTTTGTCACTTAAATCTAAAATACTTGCAGAGATAATTTCTAAGAGGGCATTACTTTTCCATGATTCTGGCAACTTTTCAGGCGACCTTACAATCACTTTAACGTTTTGTCCTCGTTCTAGAAGCTGCTCTACTAAATTCATTCCTGTAGCGCCACTTGCGCCTACTACTAAAGTTGTCATGTTACTGCTTTTATTTTTAATGATAGATCGATTCATTACTGACGACTCAGCTATCTTTTAGTTACAAAATCTGTAAATGTCTACAGCGGTTGTGTAGATGGTTTGATGCCTGTTTCAAACACCTGATTGAGCAAATTCAAATCGAATCGAGAATCCGCAAGGAGGCAAGAGCCCAGCAATGTATTATATACATTGTGCCAGCCGAGCAAGCTCAGCTGATGCTTAAGATAACAAATTTATCGAGGGTGAAAATCCCTTAGTGGTTTGGAGGCATGAATCTGAAGAAATATGAGGCCATTATTATGTGCGATTTCCATAGTTGGCTGAGGTATTGAGGAGACTAAGCAGATGGAATATACCGCAAGGCGATTGGCCATAGTAAGGCGTGACGAAAAGCAAGTCAAAGGCATGCCTTCGCTCGGAGTCCTTCGATAGGTTTAAGAAGGCGAGCGTAGCCCAGTGATATAAAAGGGGAAGGAATCACTGAGAGGGGGCTGAATCTGATTTACTTGATTTAGAGTAGGTCTTCAGAAGGCATATTAGGTGACCGAATCCCAAGACCAAGTACCGCCTATGCAAAGCGGAGCGTATAGCTTCTGTCAGTGAAAAGGGCGACAAAGATGATGAATCAGGAATCGCCTAGGTTAGGATGCCACCCTTGGGTTTTCCCAAAGCGGAGTCGGAGCGCTGGGTGGCAATCGGTCATGCTTGGCATAACTGTGAGAGGCCCAGCCCCTCAGTCTTTACTGATGGGGCTGTCTCCTCGATTGTCCTGTCATGTTTTTATTTGATGAATCCTAAGTTGTAGGATCTGTATAAATCAATTGGCTATTCGGCTGGTAGATTTGAGTTAAAAATATCTCTAAATAATTTCCACTTACCGTCTTCTTTTTTCCATAGGACTATGTACTTTTCAACAGCAACAGCAGCATCACCAACGAAAAGAGTTAATTCTCCTTCTTCTGCAATTAAGTCTTCTGTTCCATAAATATTTTCAAGCCTTAAATCAACTCTGGTTATCCCAGATTGAATAATACTTGACATAGCGCTTTGAATGTCAGTTCTTCCTACAACTGATGGCGCTCCTGTATTCATAAACTTGGCATCCATTGTATAGGAATTAGCTAAGCCTATGGAATCGCCTGCTGCAACCAAGGCCATGAAATGCTCATTGGCTGCTTCAATTTCAGCTTTGGCAGTAGTTAAATTAAATTCAGCAACCTGCGGTTCCTCTTCTTTTGGCTCTTCGCTGCAGCTCTGAAATCCGAGCGTTAAACTGAAAAGGGCGATAAATATGGACATATGATTGAAACGAGCTAATGATTTTTTCATGCTTATTATTTGGTTTAAAAATGCCTACTCTCATCGGTTTTCGGCTTGTCCGTTATTATTTATTGTCCTTACTTTTCGATTTGATAAGACCTATCAATTTTTTACTACTTCCGTCATTGAAACATTGGAATCGAATGATTCTCCCGTAGAAAAGTCAGAGTATAAAGATACAATTGTTTTATCACCTTCATGCCAACATGTTAGCATGGTATGTTCATTCAGATGAATTGTAGAGAATTCTTAATTGGCATCTATTCCTGATTTTCGTTCCTTCCGGTAAAGTGTTGAATCTGAATTAAAGGTTAAGTCGATTGTCACATAGTCCTTAATGTCATATTCAAGTGCTTCCTCGTAAATTGGTCAGTTGACATACTTAATTGAGAAAAAGCCAGGGTAGAAATAAGCGTTGTTAAACAGATGAGGGAAATTTTCATTTGTTTCAGTATTAAGATTACCGTTCAGTCTATCTGAACGCTTATTTTCGTGGCGATGAGTCAGCAACGGGAATCTGTTTTATTGCCTTCTGCTGCACAATGAATTTAGTATAAAGCCTCTAATATTCGATTAGGAAATTCAACCATTTATTTTTGACCGTGTGCTCTGATTTCGCGCTATGCTCAGACTCAAATGAAGAGAGTTTTATCTTTTGAATTAGGAACGATAAATGGGTTCTGTTGCTTTTGCCTAAAAGGAAAAAATCAAGGTAGTTCGTATTATCTTTTATTCCATTCATTGTTTTTTCTGTCTACATCAGGCAATTCATTTTCAGGGTCGAAAGTAGCTTTAACTACATGTATTTTACTTATGATACCAAGCGCACGTGCAGTTGTGCACATATAATAGCCCAAATCAACCTCTTTTGGTAAAATGCTGAATTTGGCAGAATGAGGATATTTATGATGATTGTTTTGAAGACCTTCTCCCATTGTTAACACACCAACAATAATATTGTTCCTAGAATCGTCATCCAAAGAAAATGTTCTATACCCTGAATGATGTCCATAATAGTTCACCATCCAGCCTTGGATGGGATGACTCATAATACCTGCCCAATATGAAATGCCGATAATAGGGTTGGTTAAGGTGCCAATAATCACACTTAAAATTAATTGTATTAAATAGGGGAGATACCAATAACCTTTAACCATTATAGGGTGTACATCAAATCCAAGATCATCAACATTGGCATGCGCAATAGGATCTTTTTTGATTAGCCTGGTTAACATTCTGGCATAAGATTTATACTGAACCATGAACATGTCTAATGGTCTTTTACAATTTATCGGGCTATGAGGGTCATTTTCTGTATCAGAATGCTCGTGATGCTTTCGGTGCATAGCTATCCATGTTTTAGGGTCAATTCCAGTAACCCAGATACCTGTTTTTGAGATAAATTTCTTAACACGGGGTTTCATTTCAAGCGCATTATGCGCTAAACCTCTATGATAAAAGACGGTGATATAAAACATGTTTAGCAGATAACCTAACATGAAAACTGACACTGATACGATAACTAAAGCTAATACTGACACTTTCCTCTATTTATTTGATTCGATATTAATACATTAAAATGACATACAATGATTAAGTATATGTGCTTGTAAGCCTCCCTAGTATCAGGACAGTTCAAAAATAGAACAACCTACTGATGTTTATTATGGATTAGAGTAGGTTTTCACCGAGGCTGATAATGGCGATCTTGGCGGTATTCCAAGATGCTAAGGTAGCCTCAAAAATTGATTGAGCGCTTGGTTTGGGGAATCACACTCTTTATAACTGCTGGGAGAAGAAGGGGGAGGGTTGCGCAGAGAGAAACGTAAACGGATAAGAATGGACATGGGCTCAGAATTCATAGCTCACATCTCCATAAATAGTTGGACATGGGTTTCCATGGAGAAATAGAATGGGATCTCCTTCACCCTCGTCTATGTAATGAATTTCTACCCTTAACTTCCAAATTCTTCGATTCAAAAGGGAATTCTGCTAATATTGATTTTTCCATGATTACTTCCGGTTTTGTTCAACTTGTGATTGGACTTTTCTGGGATGTGGTTCTCCGTTTTCTATATAGAATTTTAATTCTTCAGCTATTCCCATAGCCGACTTACCTAATTTGAGTTTAATGACAGAGGATAGCATTAAACCCTTGAATCCATTTGTTTCCATCTGAAACTCAAGTTTAACCTTGGTTTTATCCGAATCAATTGCTGTCAGCGACCAAATACTCACTGCTGTTTTAGCAATTTCTGGTGCTCCCTTACTAATGTGATAGATAAGCATATAATGGTCACTATCGAATTTGTCTAGTTCCTGTATCGTTTCTCCTCGGTCTGTTTGGGTTATGCGGTGCAAATAATCTAATCCTGGCAATTTTGGGTTCCCACCTGCTTTTGAGTCTTTGAAATTGGTCGACCAAAGGTGAACTTTAGTATACTGAACGCCCATTACCTCCCATACAGCATTGATGTCTTTATTAATTACTAGCTCCTTTTTTACATTAATATGTCCTTCCTACCCTCTATAAGATGGCCTATCTTCTCTATGTGCGCTCGCAACTGGCTATCGAAGTGCCGATGATGGTTCTGCAGCTGCTCCTAAATTCCGAAAGAACATGGCAGAGCTCATTAAGTCCGTATAGGCTGTACATATTCATATTAAGCAACTTAGGAGGGGGTAAGGATGCCTTTTGACTGTCCCTTGCTTGCTGTATCGTGTTGTCAATTTCTTATTTAGAATAGTTCTGAATACCACAAATCGGGTATTGTCTAGATCAATGTGCGAGGGTTCTTTTGTCACTCGAAAAACAACATAAAATCTATCTACTGTGATTACACGATTCTCTATCCTCGCACTTTGCCTTACCCTCTTAGCAACATCTTGTAAAAAGGATGACGATAACACTACTCCAGAGCCTAATCCGGGTCTCGAGGTGCCTAGCACCTATTCTTTTACCGATTCCAACGGAAACAATACAGTCAGTTTCAATGGTCAGGCTCAGCGCTTAGAAATGCTGAGTGAAATAGCGTCATACATGAAAACTGCGAATACATCAGGTGTTTCTATTGATGCTCAACAACTTAAGGATATGTATGCCAATAGTGGTTTCACATGGGATAATGACACCTTGGGAATGACGGGATCATCGAAGCAACTTAGAAACAAAACTGCTGCAGCTTCATCAGGTATTGCTGACCCAGGTGTGCAAGCCTACTTCGAGTCCTACATGGATGAGATTGCAAACATCAGCTCCATGACGACAACTGGCAATGACAACGGTAGCGAAGGACAGGGTGGTGTCGTAGTTAGCACGAGCAACCCTAGCAAGCAATACTTACAAAGCGGAACGGGTCAGGAGTACGCTCAACTCATTGAAAAAGGACTCATGGGTGCCGTTCTATACAACCAGATTTGTGTAAACTACTTAGGGGAAGCTGAAATGGCGAGTGACAACAGCACGGCAGTAGACCCAAGTGCAGGTGCGTACTACACGGAGATGGAGCATGCTTGGGATGAAGCCTTTGGCTACTTCACAACTGCCACAGATTTCCCCGCTGCAGGTACCAATCGCTTCTGGGGCAAGTATGCTGATGGCAGAGAAGAGCTACTTGGGTCAGCAACTGAAATTGCTGCTGCATTTCGTACCGGTCGTGCAGCGATTTCCGCGAATGATTTAGCCGCTCGTGATGCACAGATTGCCATCATTCGTTCAGAGCTTGCTGACGTAGTTGCAGGGACAGCCATTCACTACCTCAATGATGCAGTGGAAAATTTTTCTGATGATGCACTGAGAAATCATCAGCTCTCTGAAGCCATTGCCTTTATGAGCTGTATCCCTTATGGATATGAACCCATTGCTAACCAATCAGAAGTGATGCAATGGTTCTTTACACTCGGCACAGATAATTATGCCGTCACTACTGCACAGATTCTAGCTGTCCGTGATGCAATTGCAAGCGATGCGGGAATGGAAGATATCAAGACGCAACTCTAAGCATTGGATTCAACACCTCGATATATGATTAATCAGATTCGTATTCTCCGCATTCAAGATTTAGCCCTTCAACTCAAGATGATGGGGATGACCGTAGTGACCTTAATCCTATTGACTTTAGTATCCTGCGTTGCTAAAGAAGAAATGGAAGAGCCTGCAGATGTCGATTTTAGTCGAACGGCATTACTCGGAGATCTTGCTGAGCATATTGAGCAGGACTTCAGCAGCTATCTTGAAGCCCTTAGCACTATGCAAGCTGAGGCCTCAGCGTTTGATGCTAATCCGAGCATTAGTCAACTGCAAGCTCTGAGAGACACATGGTCAACTGCACTTCTCCGTTGGCAGCATGTTGCTCCATACTCATTTGGGCTGTCCGCTGAGCTTGCTTTGGAGGCTTACAGCAATATCTATCCTACATCCACAGAGCGAATAGAGCAGAATATAACATCAGGTGACTATATGCTGGGGTCTGCCAATAACTTAAGCGCTATGGGACTGCAAGCAATAGACTATCTAATTCATGCAGCTGGTGCCACTGATGAGGAGATTGTCGCCCGATATAGCAGCGATGATGGAGCTGAGTCACCTGGCAATTATTTGATTGCTCTATGTGAGCACCTATCACTCAATACTTCACAAGTCGCCAATACTTGGAACTCAGCCTCTGCAGAACGCGCATCATTCATTGCAAATGATGGAAACGATCAGGGGAGCTCTTTGGGCTTATTCTTAAATGCTTTCAATAAGAGCTATGAGAAAAGCACACGAACAGAGAAACTGGGGATTCCTTCAGGTGCATTAACCTTCTCTATGACTCCAAACCCAAACACTGTGGAGGCATATTATGAAGGAAATAAGAGCATCGTTTATCTTGAGGAAAGCATTAATGCCTTTGAAGCACTCTACGTGGGAATGGAGTCAGAAGACATCTCGCTCTCGGACTACCTCATAGCCTTGGACGCAAGACACGGTGAGAAATCATTAGATGAGGCGATACGGAATCAAATAGAATCTGTGCGCTCTGCCATAGACCTCATGGACGACCCCCTTTCTGACTTTGTGGTCAATGAGCAAGAGACGGCACTGGCAGCCTTTGCGGAGATGCAGGCCCTAGTAGTGCTTTGGAAAGTAGATATGATGTCTGCGCTTGGCATCCTCATCACCTATCAAGATAATGATGGGGACTGACCGAATGAGGTCCTATTTCAACAGCCCTATTTCGATAGCCCCTCTGGTTTTCTTCAGAGTGGCTTTCGGACTTTTAATGCTCGTCAGTATGCTACGATTTGCAGCCATGGGCTGGATTCAGGAACTGTACATTGACCCCGCATTTCTCTTTCCTTATTTCGGATTCGAATTTCTCCCAAGACCCAATGCACTTGGAATATGGGTGCTCTTCTGGCTTTGTGGACTTTCTTCTGTAGGCATTCTATTGGGCCTATTTTACCGCTGGTCTGCCCTCCTCTTCTTCTTGAGTTTCTCGTACATAGAGTTACTTGACAAGGCCAACTATTTAAACCACTACTACTTCATCTCACTTGTGGCATTATGCCTCATCTTCTTACCTGCGCAACACGCATTCTCGCTTGACCTCAAGCTCAAAAGAGTCCAAGGTTATGGACGTACTCCGCGCTGGACGATACTCCTACCTCAGGTCTTAATTGGAGGACTCTACGTCATGGCTGGCCTGGCCAAGCTCAATAGCGATTGGATGCTAGAAGCGATGCCGATGCGTATTTGGCTCCCAGCCCATAGCGCCCTCCCTTTTATTGGCGACTTCATGGACAAGGTCTGGGTCGCTTATGTATTCAGCTGGGTGGCTGCGCTGTATGACTTAAGTATTCCCTTTTTTCTCTTTTATCACCGCACGCGATTGCTAGCCTATGCTTCCGTCATTCTCTTTCATGGGCTCACCGCCATTTTCTTCCCGATTGGCATGTTCCCCTATGTAATGATGGCGTGTTCATTGGTCTTCTTCAGTGCTCCTTTCCTAGAGCGTATATTAACGTTTGGAGGCCGCTGGAGCTTGGTTCTGGAGGAGGTAAAATCAAGGACCTACACCTTCAGCAGGCTGATGAAACTGAGCATAGCTCCTGTCATCGTCTTGGTGCTTGTGCTCTTATTCCTCTTCCCCATGCGTTTCCTTGCTTATCCAGGCAAACTGTTTTGGAATGAGCAGGGCTATCGTTTCTCATGGCGGGTGATGCTTATGGAGAAGGCGGGCCATAGCTTCTTCTATGTCCGTGACCCTCAACAAAAGGGTGAGATAGAAATTGATAATTCACGCTTTCTGACTCCTAATCAGGAAAAACAGATGAACACACAGGCGGACATGATGCTGCAGTATGCGCATCACTTAGACAGCTATTATCGCGAGCAGGGCATCCTGGACCCCATCGTAAGAGTCGAGTCATGGGTGAGCCTCAACGGGGAAGGCTCGCGGCTATTTATTGACCCTTTTGTAGACCTGAGTGCTCTTGAAGATGGCTGGGAAATCAAATCTTGGATTATCCCCTTTGACTCTGTCGTAACCGTACAAGACCTCAAAGCCTTGAAACGAATGAAAGCGATGAATCCATGAGGCGTTTTCACAACATAGCAATCTTGATGCTACTGCTTTTGCCTCTAGCACTGCAGGCACAGGAATTTGGCGTCACTGGAACGGTCCTAGATGCTGCTAATGAAGAAGCACTTTCTGGGGTTTTGGTCATTTTGGAAAACAACATTGAGTTTAGCGATGAGACCAACCAGCAAGGTCAGTTTAGCATCTCAGGAGTGCGGGGGGCTATTCAAACGGTAGGGCTGCTGAGACTAGGGTATGAGACCTTGGAGCTTGCCTTTGACATGCGAAGTGTAGGCACAGCGCAGGTATACACAATGAAAAAACTGCAGATTGATTTGCAGCCTATCATTATTTCAGAAGAGGATGACCGATCCATCATGGAACCCATGCCTGTGGTGAGAGGAACTGGTATGTACAGCGGAATGAAAAGTGAAGTCATCAGCATGAAAAACGTCACTGCTAACATCAGTACCAACAATAGCCGTCAGGTTTATAACCGCATAGCGGGTTTGAATATCTGGGAGAATGACGGTGCCGGAATTCAACTGGGTATTGGAGCGCGTGGACTTAGCCCTAATCGGACAAGCAATTTTAACGTCCGGCAAAATCTATATGACATCAGCGCAGATGCACTCGGATATCCGGAGAGTTACTATGCGCCTCCCCTGCAAGGAGTTGAACGCATAGAGCTGGTGCGAGGAGCTGCGGGACTTCAATTCGGAACACAGTTTGGCGGGCTACTCAATTTCGAAATGAAGGATCCTCCTCCCCCGGATAGCACAGTAATCGTGCTGGACCAAACCCTGAGCAGCTTTGGTTTGGGAGACAGTATCACAGACCCAGTAGCTGCGACTGTGACCTTTGTGTCCATTGGGCATGCAGGCAAGCGATCAGGTATCTACGGCTACTATCAATACAAGCAAGGACAAGGGTGGAGAACCCGCTCCGACTATGAAGTCCATACCGCATTTGTGACTATGGAACACCGCTGGGCTGAGCGTTGGCACGTTAAGCTTGATCTCACACATATGGATTACTTAGCACAACAGGCCGGAGGATTAACCGATGAAGTATTTGCGCTCAATCCAAGAATCACGAAACGATCTAGAAACTGGTTTAAGGTCGATTGGAATATCGCGTCATTGTCACTGCGCTACAGTCCTAATTCACGCATTACACTTGAGTCTAAAACCTATATACTGGATGCCTCGCGGGAGGCCCTTGGCTTTCTTGGAGAGACCCAACGCCCAGATCCGCTAGGCGAGCGTGACCTTATTGCTGGAGACTTTAATAACCTCGGCAATGAGACGCGAATATTGCATCGCAGGGCAGTAAAGTATGGCTACTTCATTACGAGTGGTGGACTGCGGCTCTACCATGGTCTTAACCGAACACAGCAAGGCTTTGCTGGAACAGGAGATGCTCCCGAATTTGAATTCAATTCTGCCGTCATCGGTAACGCAACAGATTATGAATTCCCAAACTGGAATCTGGCAGCCTTTGCGCAAACGTATATTCCTATTAGTCCGCGTCTTTCTCTGACTCCTGGTATCCGCTATGAATTCATAGACACTCAATCGGAAGGGACCTTCCGCAACATCATTAGGGATGGGGCAGGCAATGTGATTGAGGATACACTCTTGATTGACAAGCGTAATCGTACCAGGGACTTCTTTCTCATGGGAGCTGGCCTCAGCTATAAGTGGAATAAAAAAGAACTCTATTTCAATCTGGTTCAGAACTACAGAGCCATTAACTTTACGGATATTCAGGTGAGAAATACCAGCCTCTTTATCGATCCAGAGATTACAGATGAGCGCGGCTATAATATGGACCTGGGACTCCGTGGAACGCTGAGCAAAGGACTCAGTATTGATGTAAGTCTATTTGCGCTTGTCTATCAGGGCCGCATAGGCGAATACTTTACGACAGATGCTTTTAATCGGTCCATCCGATACCGTAGCAATATCTCGGATGCACGCACGCTTGGAGTTGAACTCTATGCGGAACAAGAAATTTCGGAATACCTGTTCAAGCCCAATTCGGAAAAGCGTCTGAGTGTATTCATTAATGGATCGTATATCGATGCCAAGTACACTGGATCTGCAGTTAGCGCCTTTGAGGGTAAACGAGTTGAGTTAGTACCCCAGTATACGTTGCGTACAGGAATTCAGATGAGCCTAAATAACATCTCCCTTTCCCTGCAATACAGCCACGTAGCCGATCAATTCTCTGATGCGACCAATGTTGGTGCTAATCCCAACTTTCCCTCTACTCCCAATGCTGTCGATGGACTGATTCCAGCCTATTCGGTGATGGACTTAAGTATGCGTTATCAACTGGGAGCCTTTGGACTATCCTTTAGCATCAACAATCTCACAAACGAATACTACTTTACTCGCAGAGCGAGCGGCTATCCTGGTCCAGGGATTATCCCGAGCGATGGTCGGAGTTTTCATTTGGGTGTGAATTGGACTGTGAATCCTGTGCCAAAAGGATAGCTATTTTATTGAGACCTCTCTTCAGATGACTTCCTATTCTATCCTGAAAACCAGGTTTTAATCTATACGCGGATGTAAAACCGAATTTATGTTTTACTAAGTCAATTTTAAAGTAAATCGAGTAAGAGGTTTGTTCTTCCCAATCTTACCGTTATTAGCTAGAATTCGAGTTCTCGAGATATTAAATGCTTCTTGTATAACTACATCTATTGACGGCATCCTTTTTTGAGCATTTCCAAAGAAGCATGCGCAGTGGTCAACTTCTTGGAGGAACGAAGGCTGTAGAAGAACTCCATGACGAAACAGTGAGGTAGCGTAATCAGTGAAGTTATAATGAAGACCATCTTCAGGTCAGAGATAGGAAGTACTTCAGCCTCATGGGCCCAGAAGAACAGCCCCAGCCCCGCATAGCTGATGAGGGTCATCGGTGTCAAGCATCTTATGAACTCAGTGAAAGAAGAACATAGCCCATCCTTAGTGAGGCTGTGATACTCTTCATGCAGGACGCGCAGGGAATGAAGAATGCAGAAATAGAGCGCAAAGGCCAAAACCAAAGGGAAGACATAAAAGGCATACGATATCAGCCCAAAGAGCAGCGTTTCCATAGCTGCGCGATCTAAGGTTATCTCCTTTCTCACTGTGAGGAAGATAATAAGGAGGATTAATAGAAAACTGGAGATGCACGCTATGGTAAGCAGGGCAGTGGGAGCAAGAAGCGGCAGAAGCACTTGTGTATCCGCATCGGCCTGCAGCAAGGGCTCTAATTCAGCCCATCTGAAGAGAATAAGGCATGACAAGAGGAGTAAGCCCCATGTCATGTAAAGCAAGGCTCTGCTGAAATGAGATATCTTATCAAGGTCAGAAAACTGAGATTGTCCGAAGTGGTATGCACTGCTCAATAGGAAAAGGGCCAAACTTGCCATAGGCCAAATGAGCCACATGAACAGGAAGCCAAGCATGACTCCAATATACAGCAGATAAAACCTTAAGACTGAATAGCCACTAGCCCGCTTCGCAATCTCATTATCCAATGCACCATGCGGAATGCCAAGTAGAATGACCAACATCATTCCCACACCATTGAGCTCAGCCGATGAGTGGATATAACCCAGAGAGTTCAACCCAAGGCAGAGGGCAAGTGTCGCTATGAAGATGGGTTTATATGGCAAGGTTCTGCTGTTAAAAAAGAAGAGGATGTTGAAACCATCCAACATCCTCTTCCCTTAAAGATTATTTCCAAACATCTGGATGGCTTCAGGCTAAGGCAACTTTCTTGCTGTCCATATCCGCTACTGCCATTCCATATACCACCAGACCGAATCCGATCTTATTGATAGCATCAGCAATGTTATAGAAGAGGTCTACATTGGAGGAGCTCCATCCAAGGGCGCTATTCAACCAACCTCCATCCATGCACATGTATCCAATAGGGTAGATGGCCCAGCCAACCAGAACGAACCATGCCAATGCACGTATGCCATTCTTCACAGCATCATTGTTGCTGCTTTCTGCTAGCTTGGCAACTTCACCAAACCATGTAGTGTAGAGCACATATAGATATCCAATAGTGGCTATTACGCCCCACAGCGTAGAATGACCTGCGTCACCACCTTCAGGATTGAATGCTTCACCAATGTAACCTGCGACCAGCATAAGAACAGAAGCTCCTATGAGTTTCCACATCAATGATTTGGTCGCACCTGCTGCCTTGGTCAATAGATAAAACTCCACACACATCAATGGGACTGTCAATGTCCAGTCGATGTAGCGCAAGGCTGTCGGATTCTCTCCTGTAGCCATATAGTAATCCCTCATGTAGAAATAATGCACTGCTGCTATACCAGTGATGAGGCCTGATACAAGAAGAGAAAGTTTCCACTTATCTGGAACTCTCCCCCTTTCAAAGAAAAAGAAAATGGATGCAGCGAACATTGCCATATACCCTGTGAAGAAGGTAAATGCAATCGGGTCATCCTTCGAAATAGTCATGACGTCTAAAAGTACCATGGATTTTCAAAATTTGGTTTGTAAATAAATTGCCATACATCTTGGCAAGTCCATGGAAGACTAGTCGCTGAGCTGATCCGCTGCTTTATGGTTTAGCTTTAAACAGAAATAGTTAAACAAACAATGTAGGTCAGCTGCTTATTCTGCATGGCTGATTTATCTCTTAATTACTGAAAACGTATTGCAGCTATACTACAGCCGTATCGTTAAGGATAATTGAATTCATTAAAAATGAAACCGGGGTGGAGCAAAGGTGCTGTTATATGCTTCAATCTCCCAAGTCTGTTAAACGTATCCTCAAAGTGATTTTTAATTTGAGACAAGCTTTCTCCATGCAATCTAGATATGGCTTGAGATTTTCATCCTCTTCAACAGTCTTCATGAAAAATACAATTTCATTAATACCCTTCGATTTGATTTGAGAAGCAATTAATTCAGAATGCATGCCAACCTCCGAAGCGAGAAGTAAATGGTCATAGTAATTTATCTTGTCGTTGGCACAAATAACCCCGTGTTTTCCTGATAGAATGATAAATTTTGCTTTTACTTCCTTAGCGGCTAAAAAGACGGTTGAGATCCTGGTACTCTTGTATAAATCAATTGCGGCTAGTGCCGTTTTTGAATAGTTTTTCTCAGCAGAGCAATATGTGCAGTAGGCTAACATTCGGGATCAATTACTCATGATGATTATTGCGCAGAACG
>Ga0209284_10000391_pt1 | contig 71588 bp, 59 predicted proteins | sample FRY03_FD_187211 | JGI IMG/M metagenome (GOLD analysis project Ga0209284, IMG submission 187211) | Freshwater microbial communities from Lake Fryxell liftoff mats and glacier meltwater in Antarctica - FRY-03 (SPAdes) (version 2) | ecosystem: Environmental > Aquatic > Freshwater > Ice > Glacier...
GTCGTAAAATGGGGCACATAACCGTTATAGGCGAAGATTTGAATGAAGTAATTGAATATGCAAGAAATGCTTCTAATATTTTGAAATGGGAATAATAATTTAACAATTTAATCTCAAAATATCAATTTTAGTTTCTCCTAAAGTTTTTTGGTTCAATACTTCAATTTTATTTTTGTAAAGTTCATTATTATAGTCAATTTTTTCAATATAACTATATTCCAAAACTATATAAGAACTCACATGTATTGATGATTTATCTTCTGTAGCTTCAATTAATAATTCAAGTATTTTGTTTGTCATTCTCGAACTATACGGTGGGTCTGAAAATATTAGATTTATTCTTGGATTATCATCGATTTCAGATAATTGATTTTCATTCAAAAAATTATTTTGTTTTACTAAATAATTTAAAAGAGTAAGTGCATCATAATTTGTCGTTTTATATTTACTTTCATCTACTTTTAATTCATTTAGAAATTCAATATTATATCTATTTATTTTATTATTTTTATCATTAAAAAAACAAAATAAAGCACCTCTGCTTAAAGATTCTATGCCTAATAATCCCGAGCCAGAAAATAAATCTAAAGCTATTATCTCATCAAAATCTATATGATTATTTAGTATATTAAAAATATATTCTCTATTTCTGTCTGTTGTTGGTCTTACACCCTCAGGGAGTTTAGTTTTGATGACTCTTCCCTTATATTCTCCAGAAATAATTCTCATAGTGTATATAGTATATTTTATATAATAAAATTTAATTTAATTAAATAGAAATTTTAACTTAAATCTATTAATTTAAATCTTTTGATAGAAAAGTTAATAATTACTGAAATTTTAAGTTATTGTAAGCAGTTAAAATATCTTAATTCTTTCATGATAAGATTTGAATGAAGCACCAATGCAAGGTGGATAAATATGTAATGTTCTTGAACAATAATCTATTTCTCTTTGCGAAAGTTGTGTAGAAACCATTCTAAAAGCATTTAATCTTTCGACATTTACGTCAAAATCTTTTTTCTTAAATGTATTTTTAGTTATTTCCAATAATTCCATTGTAAGACCAGTACCAAAGAAAAACACCTCATCAATATTTTTTACTACGAAATTTGATAAACTATTGAATTCTTCAATTAGTAACTCACCCAATTGATTTTTGTCTCCGAAAGAGATAAGATCATAATATATTGGTTTCATATTTTGGACAATACTTAAATCAATAAAATTATTTTGCACTCCTACAATTGCAGTAGTTTTGTAGATATTTTCAGGATAATTATAAATATAAGCATTATGAGCATTTAGTTGACTTATTTCGATGTTATTGATTGGAATTTTGAATTTATCTAAAATATTCATCAAAGATTTAATAATTTCGACAGACATAATTACCGCCAACATCATTGATTGCTTATCAATTCTATCACCCATAGGTATCAAATTTGAAGCAAATTGATTTGCGTTAAACTGAGGATAAGCTTGTCTAATTTCTAAAGAAATCAACTCTCTTAATTCTAATTCTGTCATACCTTGACGACCAGGAAATTGAGTAACTAATACACTTTCTGCAGGTATTGTTATATCAATTTTATCAACTTCAAAATCTAAATTGGTTAAAATAATATCTAATTCTTCAAGCCCTTTAATAGAGCCTTCATCTTCTAAATTCTCTAAATCAATATAATTTAGCGTTGAATTAATATAAGATAAACTCAGACCTTTTGTTGTCGGTTCTACAACCGAAATATAAGTTCTATCTATATTAAAAAAAATCGAAAGAGTTTGAGCCATTGTATTAGATATTAGTTTTTACTTTTGAATTATTTTTTTAACTTTTTTAATAATTATTTTAATTAAATTAACAATCGTCAATTTTCAAAAATACTTAAAAAAAATGTAATATTTTGATTTAAGTTTATTTATTTGCCAAAAACTTTTTTAAGAATTTCTGATGTTCTAGCGGCAGGGTCTTTTCTAATAGCGGACTCTTCTTTTGATATCATCAAAAATAAGGCTGACATTGCTTTTTCTGTTACATAATCATTTAAGTCTGGATTTAATTTTTTAACAAAAGGAATTCTGTTATATGAACTAATAGCAGTTTCCCAATATTTTGTTGCATTTACTTTCTCCAAAGACTTTTGGATTACTGGTTTAAATTCAGATTTTAATTCAGTGTTAGTAGTATTTTGCAAAAATTCTGTGGCAGAATTATCACTTCCTCTAACTATTTTAATTGCATCAGTTATTGTCATTTTTTTGACTGCACCAACGAATATATCTTTTGAAGTTGAAGCCGCATCTTCTGCTGCTCTATTAATCGAAAATATGACGTCATCAACTTGTTTGCCCATACCTGCTTTTCTTAAAGTTGTTTCGATATTTTTGGCATCTTGTGGGAATGGTAATTTGACTTCTGGATTTTTCAAAAAGCCATCTGTTTTGGATAACACATCAGTTCCTTTACTTATCCCATTTGTCAATGCTGTTTTGATTGCCTCGGCTGCTTCTTTTTGTGTAAAATCACCTTTAAAAGGGTCTTTTGATAATTCATTTAAAGCTTTTATTCCTTCAAAAAGTTGAGCATTCGCAGGAACATCTATTGAGAATAAAAATATTAGTACAAATAAAGTTTTTTTCATTATATTTTCCAATTCATTATTTTTATCATTTTTAAAAAAGTCTAAATCTAAAATAAAGCTATTTAATTACAATCTTTTAACGTTATTGTTGGTCAATTATTTTTAAAACTTGATAATGTAAAATTTACAATAAAACTTTTACTTTTATTAATTAAAATTTAATTCATTCTTTTTTTTTAACAAAATCCACCCACTTTCACCCACATTTTTAATCATTCAACCAAATTTTACTGAAATTTTGTTTGATTATATCTAAATACGCCTAATTAAGATTAAATACTTCCAAATATGTCTAATTATACAACAAACAATCCTTGAAATTACTTACTTCCTAATAGAATCTAATGAATAGAGAAATATAAATAGTATTATTTCTCTATTTTTATTTTGATTTAATCCTAATAAATCACCCTAAATATGTTTAAAATTATTAAAAATAGTTTTTTTTTAAACATTTGTGGGTAAAAGTGGGAGAAAGTGTTTGATATTCCCTAAAAATTATTATTTTTGTATTAATCAAAATAATAAAAATTTAAAAAAGTAATAAATCTTAAATGTCATTTTTCAAAGGTCAAGAAACATACTCATTAGATAGCAAAGGTAGAGTAAATATACCAGCAAAAATGAGAAAATCATTGGCACCAGAAGCTAACGATACTTTCGTTATAACTCGTGGTACTGAGGATTGTATTGTGGCTTACCCACTTGATGAATGGAAAAAATATGAAGATAAATTGCAAAACCTAAATCAATTTGATGAAAAAAATAGATTTTTCCTAAGAACTATTTTGATGTGGAGTGAAGAGGTGAGTCTGGACTCACAACAAAGAATAAGCATTCCAAAAAAATTAATTGATTTTGCTAAAATTGAAAATAAAACAACTATTGTTGGTATGGTTGATAGAATTGAATTTTGGAATCCTGAAAAATTTGAGGGATACCTAAACAGTAGCACGCAATCTTATGAGACAATTGCTTCGATAGTAATGTCTTGAAATTAAATTGTTTTTGCTCCATTAATTAATTAATTATTTGGGAGCTTGAGTTGAAAAAAAACAAAAAAATTAAGTCGAAAGGACTTGATAAAGGTGAAAAAGAATTAAAACAAGCACAAAAATTATTAGTAGAAGATTATGATTATCATAATCCAGTATTAATAAAAGAATGCTTAGAATTCTTAATTACCAAAAATGATGGTATTTATTTAGATGGAACACTTGGTGGCGGAGGACATAGCTCCGAGATCTTTAGAAGGTTAGAATTCGGGGGAAAGCTCTATTCCTTTGACAAAGATCCCGAGGCGATAAGTCATTGTAAGTCAAAATATTCTGATTTATTCGCAAGCCAAAACCCCAAATGGGAAATCATAAATAAATGCTTTAGTGAGGCACACAGCATAAAGCACATACAGGGTTTAGTAACCGGTTTTCTATTGGACCTTGGAGTATCTTCACATCAAATTGATACAGCTAATCGGGGGATAAGCTATAGATTTGATGCACCTTTGGATATGAGATTCGGTATCGACGGAATCACTGCCAAAGAGTTACTTCATAGTCTTGATGAAAACGAAATCGAAAAAATTCTTCGAATTTACGGTGAAGAACCTTTTTCAAAAGTTATTGCGCGACGTTTGGTTGAGAGGCGTCGTGCTTTACTTTTAAATAATGTCTCTGATATAAAAGATATAATAGAGAAAACTGTGCCAAAACATCTTCAAATCAAAACTTTTTCTCGCGTTTTTCAAGCCATTAGAATTTCGGTTAATAGAGAACTCGAAGTATTAGAAAAAACATTGACAAACCTTATGCCATTATTAGAAATTGGCGGTAGAATTGTTGTAATTACTTATCATTCTCTTGAAGATAGAATCACGAAAAATATCTTTAAAGAATTAATCAAAAATAAAATTCCTGCAACTGAATCAGAAGATTTGAAATTTTCTAATTTTATCAAAATTGAACCACACTTTAAGTTAATTAATAAAGAACCAATACTACCAAGTCCAGATGAGTTAATCAAAAATCCACGCTCCCGTAGTGCAAAATTAAGAATTGCCGAGAGAATTTACTAAAAAGATTTATGAAAAGTTTCTTCTCAAATTTACTCAACATTAAAAAACAGAATTCTAATTTATGTGAAAAAGGAAACATATCCGATTACTATGGCAATTCGACAACTCAAACAAAATAAAGTTGATTTTGAGCCTTTTATCTATGATTATGTCGAAAAAGGTGGTGCCAAACAAACCGCTATTGAATTGAATGTAGATATCCATTTAGTGATTAAAACTATCGTACTCGAAGCAGACGACAAAAGTCTTATAGTTTGTTTGATGCATGGAGATAAAGAAGTCTCAACAAAAGAATTAGCAAGACAAATTAAATTTAAAACGCTTGCAGCGGCTGAACAATCAAAAGCAAATAAATTTACTGGTTACGATTTCGGTGGCACAAGTCCTTTTGGACTCAAATCTAATCTCAAAATTTGTGCTGAATCCACTATTTTTGATAATGAATTTATTTATATAAATGGTGGAAAACGTGGATTTATAATTAAAATCAAATCAGTTGATTTAAAAAAAATTACCGAACCAATTTTTGTAAATGTTGCGATTTAATCTTCCTGGATAACTTCTTAAAATAATTTTATAATCATATATTTATAACAAAAATTAATTACAAACGTATAAAAAAGAAATAAAAATTATAAAAATATTAACTAAATTTGACTTATTTTTTTGTTATAAGTTACTTATTATTATATTACATTTAATTTAAATGACTTTTGAAAATAAATTGGAAAAACTAATGACAATTTTGAAATTAATTAATAAACAAAAACACAATAGTTTAATTTTATTGCTACTTTGTTTATTGGGAATAAATCAACAATCTAATGCTCAAGAAATATTAGCAAATGTTATTGTGAATAAAGAAAGATTAGCACAAGATAATATGATTAGTATTAATTCTATGGAAAGAGATGTGATGAATTATATCAATAATCAAAAATTTACTGATTTAGATTGGGAAGGTCCTCCAATTCCTGTTGAAATTAACATAGTTTTGTCTGGTGGTACAAACGGAAATTATACTGGACAAATTTTAGTAATTGCAAAAAGATACCTTAATGGAAATACTAACTCATCAACTGTTACCCTAAAATTAATTGACGAACAATGGAGTTTCGATTATTCTCAAGGTGGATTCTTGACTTTTAATCCACTTAGATTTGATAACTTTGTAAGTTTGATTGATTATTATATGTTATTAATAATTGGATTTGATATGGACACCTACGAAGAGTTAAGTGGTAGCAAATCCTATGATTTAGCAAAACAAATTTGTCTTATGGGGGCATCACAAAATGTTACCGGTTATCAAACCTTTACTCAACCTGGTGAATTTAATAAATTCAATTTAATCAAAGAATTTACTGACCTGAGAAGCCAAGAATTGAGAAAAATTTTCTTTGAATTTTTTGTTGATGGATTTGATATGATGGTTACTAACAAAGAGCAAGGTAAGAAAAATTTAGAAAATGTAATCAATAATATGGCAATTTATAAAAGAGATGTGCTGACAGGTCCAAGTGTTGTATTCCAAGCATTCTTTGACTCCAAAGCACAAGAAATCGCCGATATATTCAAGGACTATCCTAATAACAAAGAAGTATTCGATGATCTTTTATATATAGATCCAGGGAGTGCAACTATCTACCGTGATGCTATGAAATAACTAAAAATTACTATAAAAAATCAAATAACAAAATCAGATAAAAAAAAGAAAAAGTGAAATTACTAATTTCACTTTTTTTTATTGCTTTCTAATTCTTTCAATAAAATATATTTCATAAATGTATAATAAAAAGTACTAAATCCAGCTAATAATCCACGCCACCCATCTAAAAACCCTTTTCTAATTATATACAGTTTTATAAATGCAAATAACGGATTAATTATTAAATTTTTGTATCTGAATTTTTTGGCTTTCTGAAAATAATCTTTTGATGACAATATTGCATAAATCAAAGTCTTTTCAAAGTGATGTGTAATGTTTTTATACGAATAGTGAATTAAATAATTTTGCAAAGTTTTGTTACTTAATTCGGTAGATTTAAACTTGATACTTTCGTGCACATAATCGCCTTCCCAATATGGCTCATTTACTTTATTCACTAATCTTAATTTGATATCTGGATACCAAGAATAATTCATTAATTTACCCAAATAAAACGTTTTTCTTTTAATATTATAGCAAGTATTTTCAATATTTTCCAAACATAAACTACCAATTTCTTTAGCTAAATTTTCCGTCAATTCTTCGTCTGCATCTAAAAACAAAATCCATTCACCAGTCGATTTGGATAGACCAAAGTTCTTTTGATTCGAATAACCAGACCAAGAATTAAAGTAAAAATCTTGGGTGTAATTTTTACATATATTTTCTGTATTATCATTAGAACCTGAATCGATAACTATAATCTCAAGTTCTAAATTATTTGATTTTATTTTGTGTACACTTTCTAAAGTTCTTTTAATGTTTACTTCTTCATTAAAAGTAATAATTATTATACTTAGTTTCATAAATTTAATTTTTACAAAATAACTAAATAATAATTTAAAAAAAAACTTTTTATTCCAACATTCAAATAAATTAGTAAATATTATAAATAAAAATCTGAAATCATTAATAATATTGAATATATTTATAATATTTTCAATATATTTTGTAATTTATAATCTAATATTTGCACAAGTTTTAATATATATTTAAATTTGTATTATTAGTTATTAATTTTACATATAAAAATAAATTGGAAAATGATAAATTGAAAAAAAGTAAAAAATTAATTATTGCTGGAAATTGGAAAATGAACACTGATATGGACTTTGCTATAAGTCTTATATCTGATATTGATTCACATCTTGAAAGATTATATACTACCATTCAAGATGCAATCTCTGATAGTAATTTAAGCAATAGTATGAGTCAGAATTTAAACGTTTTGGCATTTCCACCGTTTTTATTTTTAAATCCTTTGAACGATATATTAAAGTCTAAAAATTCAAAATTATCATTAGGTGCTCAAAATTGCTTTTATGAAAATGGTGGCGCTTTTACTGGCGAAATATCCGCATTAATGTTGTCTCAAAATAATATTAAATATGTTATTATTGGTCATTCAGAAAGAAGAACCATTTTCGGTGAAACCGATGAATTATTGTCAAATAAAATCAAGTCGGCTTTGGATAATAACTTGATTCCTATATTTTGCATTGGCGAAACTTTGGAGCAAAGACAAAATGGTAAAACTAATGAAGTATTGTTTAATCAAATAAATATTGGACTTTCTAAAATATTGCAATACTCTCAATCAAATTCTCAATCTATTCTATCAAATATTATTATCGCTTATGAGCCTGTTTGGGCTATTGGCACTGGTTTGTCTGCTACAAATGAACAAATTGATGAAACTCATAATTTCATCAATACTGAAATCAATAATCTTTTAGGTTTCGTACTACCTATTTTATACGGTGGTAGTCTAAATGAAAATAATGCAAAAGAAATACTTGAAATAAATAATGTTAGTGGGGGACTCATTGGGGGCGCATCACTTAAGTCTGCCTCTTTCAATAAAATATTAGATATTGCCACTGATATAATTAATTGATATACTTAAATAATATATTCAATAAAATATTATCAAAATATCAAAATAAAAAATATCAAAATAAAAAATTAAAACTACAAATAAAATCAATGATTTTTAATGTTCCAAATATAATAAGTGGTTTCAGAATATTGGTCTCTCCAATATTTTTTGCTATGGTAATAAGTAAAGATATTAACATTGCAATATTTGCTTTTCCATTATTTTTGATTGGTGCAATTTCTGATTATTACGATGGTTGGTATGCAAGAAAATATAAAGTAATTACAAAATTAGGGATATTCATTGATCCTCTCGCAGATAAATTCTTGACTTTATCTGCTTTTATAGCTTTTAATTATTTAGAAATAATTCCTATTTGGATGACAATTGCTATTACAATTAGGGATTTTGGCACAACATTTTTAAGATTATTTGGCGAATCCCACGATTTACCTGTTACCACATCTGAAATAGCCAAACTAAAAACATTCTTCCAATTTGTGTTTATTGGATATATTGGATTAGCATTTTTTCTAATGAAAATTGATATATTCTTAAGTCCTGACTTTTTTAATAGTGTCATTTATTCAATGTTCACTTATTATTTTATGTTATTGCTGACCTTATTTACAATCTATACTTTGTTTTTATATATTAAAGACAATATGTTATTAATAAATAAATTATTTGGTATCACAACTGATTCGAAATAAATACATTTACTTTAATCAATTACATTTGTTATTTTATAATTTGAATCTTTTTCAAATTCACTTATAATACTTTTATCACCAACTAAATGCCCTGCCCCAACCACAATAAATCTAATCTTTCTATCTGACTTTAACCAATTTGAAATTTTATTATACATTTGAATATTTCTTTCATATAATATTTTTTCTAAAATTTTATCATATTCCAAAAATTCGCCTTTAGTTTTATTTATGATTTTATCCAAACCATCAATATCAGAATTAATATAACTTGTCATCAACTCCTCAAGTTCATTGTTATTATCCAGTTGAGCAAGTGAATAATCGATATAGTCATTGGCAATTGAATCAAAATCATCAAAAAGACTCATTTGGAACTCAGCAGTTTCCAATTCTTCAACTTGTTTTTTATCTTTATTTGCCTTATCCAAAAAATATAAATCAATCCCTGGCGCAATATCGTCAGTTAATAAATCTTTCATTGTCAATTGTTGTGCTGTGAGTATTGCTGCCCACGGCTTAAATTTATTAAATATTACCTCAGGTAAATTATTATCAACAAAAACTTTGGATAATTTATTATAAGTATCTGGCTCGAGTTTAGATTTTAATGTATTTTCATTTTGATAAGTCATTAGTTTCATCAAATCCATCGGATTGACTTTATTCATGTCAATTTCTAATACCAAAGATTCAGAATTTTTATACGCTTTTTCTATAAAATTTTTGAGTGGATACATATCTTTACGACCAATATGAATAGAACCCAAAATATAAGTGTAAGTTTTATCCGGAGTATATTCAACTTTCCACATTAAAGATTGATTTTCTTTACTTTGAGAATTTTGAATTCCCAATGATAAAAAACATATCAAAAATATATTTAAAAATAATATTTTGTGATTTCTAATTTTATTAGAATGTAAAGTTTTAGAGATTGTTTTCAATAAGTTAAATTTTATATTTTTCATTTGTTAATATTTTTGTAATAGATATAGATAGTAATAAGTTATAAATAAGTTTTAAGTAAAACAATTTTTGTAATTTAATATAATTTGTTGATTTCAGTTTCTAATATTTCAACAAATCTGTAAGATTCTTCAAAAGTATTATAAAGTGGAACTGGTGCAATTCTTATAACATCTTGCTCTCTCCAATCAGCAACTACATTTGCTTCTTCTAATCCTTCAAATAATCTTTTATCAGCACCATTCACTCTTATAGATAATTGACATCCTCTTTGATTTGGGTCGTTAGGAGTTATTATTTGGATTTTTTCTTTTTGTGAAATGTTGTTAGAAATTAAGTATTCTGTATAATTAGTTAATAATTTAGATTTATTTATCAAATTATCAAAACCTACTTCATCAAAAATATCCAAAGATGCTTTCAAACAAGCTAAACTAATAACTGTTGGATTTGAAGTTTGCCAACCATCTACACCGACCATTGGCTCAAAATTATGAGACATCAAAAATCTATTTTTTTCATTTTGCCCCCACCAGCCACTCAATCTATTCAAATCAAATCTTTCTGCATATCTCTCATGAATAAACATCCCAGCAATAGCACCTGGTCCTGCATTTAGGTATTTATATGAACACCATACTGCAAAATCTACATTCCATTCGTGTAATTTTAGTTTTAGGTTCCCAACTCCGTGGGCTAAGTCAAACCCAGCTATTATATTTCTTTTATGAGCTTCGATAGTTATGGTTTTTATATCAAAATATTGCCCAGTATAATAATTGACATTCCCCAACATTATCATTTGTACATTTGCATTATCCAAAGCAGAAATTATATCTTCGGTTCTAATTGTAGTTTCATTTTCTCTTGGATATAATAAAATTAAGTCCGTTTCTGGATTATAGCCATAATTTTTGATAATTGACTTTAAAGCAAAAATATCAGAAGGAAAAGCTGTGCCCTCAGCAATTATTTTGAATTTATCGTTATTAGGACGATAAAAAGTATATAACATTGAATTTAAGTTTGCCGTTAAGGTATTCATTGCAGTTACTTCGATTGGTTTGGCACCAGTTAATTTTGCCAAAGAATCTTTTACAAAATGGTGGTAATATTTCCAAGGATTTTTTGCATTATAATGCCCTTTTACGCCTAAATTTTCCCAATCTTTTAACTCTTGCTCAACGTATGCTCTTGTGCTTTTTGGTTGTAATCCCAATGAATTTCCACAAAGATATATTACTTCATTATTATTTTCATCTTTTGGTATAAAAAAACTATTTCTATATTTTGAAATTTGGTCTTGTTTATCCAAAGTTTTTGCAAATTCCAAACTATTTTCAAAATTTGTATTCAATTTATTTCCTATCTTTTTATATGAATTTATTTATCAATTTATATTTCAATCTATTTGATTCTTAAAACTGTAATTCCTATACTTGAATTATTTTTTTCTAAATACTCAGAAAGTCTATTATCAATTATTACTTCTTTTTTGTTCGAAGATGCGTGCATAAGTCTGGTAACACCCTTTTCATCAATGTAAGCAAAACCCAAATGCGAATAATCCAGCCCTTTTTTATTTGTAGCAATTAAAATTATATCACCATTTTGTATTTTATTTTCAATTTTAGCCACTTTTGATTTCTGAATATAATAAAATTCTGAGTTATTCACCTTTTTTTCTGACTTTACTATTTCCTCAATTAAATTTGGATTATTTACCAAAACTGGATAATATTTAGGATTTTGAGACATAAAACCAATATTAAACTTTATTTTCTCTCCGCCCAATAATTTACTCACATCAATAAATAAATTTCGTTTAGTGTTTTCAAACAACCATTCACTTGTGTAATGAAGTCTATCGGTATATAATAAGCTATCTTTTTTTGAATTCGATTTATATCTGCTTTCAAATATAGAGTTAGTCAATTCATTATAAGTGTATTTTTTCAAACTTATATTTTTATTTAGATTTATCACCAATTCTACAAAAGTGAAACAATCAAGCCCACCAAATTCCACGATACAAAGGTCTTGGCTTTCACCTTTTGGATTTTCGAGACTGCCTGCAATATACTTAGTGCCCACAAAATTCTTTGCTATTAAAATAATTCTATCTTGATTAGTCAAAAAATGCCAGTTCTCTTTTTTTGCTTTTTTAATAATTACATCAAAAAAATTAATATTGCCACTTTTCTCTAATTTATTCTTATCTAAAGCACTCTTCTCTAAAGAAACTTGCTCTAAAGTATCTACTTCAAAAAAAGTTTCATCAAGTATTTTGGCATTCAGTAAATTATTATCGTAAATAAATAATATATTTATCAAACTAATTAAGATAACAATAAACATTTTTGGCAATCGGAATATAGAATTTATTTTATTGATAAAAATGAACATAAAATTATGCATAAAATTTAGATTATTTTTTACTTATTTACTGATTATTGATATTTAAAATATTAATTTTGTATAATTGTAATCAACTGAATATAAAATTAATAAATTATAAGGTAAAAATGAATTTTGAAACTATTTTATTAGAAATTAATAATAATATTGCTATTATAAAATTGAACAGACCAGATAAATTAAACGCATTAAACAAACAAATGTTTGATGATTTGTCAACTGCAGCTGATTTTATTTCTGAAAATGATAATATAAGAGCTTTGGTCATTACCGGAAATAGTGAAAAAGCATTTGCAGCAGGTGCCGATATTGCAGAATTAAATAATTGTAATCAAGAATCTGGTGAAGAATTTTCTATTTATGGCTCTAATGTAATGACTAAAATAGAAAATCTAAATATTCCAGTTATTGCAGCCGTTAATGGATTTGCTTTGGGCGGTGGATGCGAGTTGTCAATGGCTTGTCATATTAGATTTGCATCAGAAAAAGCTAAATTTGGGCAGCCAGAAATAAATTTAGGAATAATCCCTGGATATGGTGGCACTCAAAGATTGACTAAAATCGTTGGATTGGCTAATTCATTAATTATGAACCTTACAGGAGACTTAATTAATGCCCAAAAAGCTAAAGAAATTGGACTCGTTTCTGAAATTTATTCACCAGAAGAATTATTAAGCAAAACTATCGAATTTGCTGAAAATTTAGCCAACAAAGCACCTATTGCCCTCAGAGCAATTATGCAAACAGTCAAAAATTCACAAGAATTAACCTTAGAAGAAGGTCTAAGCTTAGAATCGATTGTTTTTGGTGATGTTTGTGGTAGTAAAGATTTTAAAGAGGGGACTACTGCATTTTTGGAAAAAAGAACTGCAAATTTTATTGGCGAATAAAGTAACAATAAAATGATAATACAGTGATAACAAAGCAAAAGAACTTTTGATGATTCTTTTCAATTTTCCAAAAATAATTATATTTGAATGCTTCAAAAAATTAAACAACAGATAATCTGGGTATTATATAATATATTTATAATACAAATTTTATCTGTTTTTTTGTTAATATTCAGAATATTCAATAAAAAAGTGAAAGAAAGGGAAAATTTCAATTATTTTTCTGATGATTATCACAAAAAATTAGAGCAATTCAAAACAAAAAATAAAAATGAAAGACCAAATATTATTTGGTTTCACTCTGCTTCTATGGGCGAATTTGAACAAGCAAAGCCGATAATCGAACTGTTGAAATCTGACAATAATTCTGAGGATTATTTTATTATTGTGAGCTTTTTCTCACCTTCCGGCTATAAAAACCAATTAAACTATAAATATGCAGATTTTATTACATATCTACCATTTGATACAATCAAAAATGTAAAAAAGTTTATTCAATTCTATAACCCAGATTTGGCGGTTTTTGTTAGATATGATTTATGGTTTAATTATTTATATTATCTTAATCAATACAAGATCAATTCAATATTAATATCTGCGACCATAAGTAGTAAGTTTAATAAAAATGGTAATTCTGTGTTAAATTCAATTAAACTATTTTTCTATAAATCACTATTAAATAATATAAATACAATTTTCACCGCTAATCAGAAAGAATATATAAATTTTAATTCTTTAAATTTATTTTCTGATGTTATTAATTCTGGCGACACAAGAATAGATAGAATTATCCAAATCGTAAATAATTCAAAATCAGACCCAATATTTGATAAAAGTATATTCAACGATAAAAAAGTGATTATTTTTGGTAGTGCTTGGGAAGAAGAGATTGATTTGCTTAAAAGTATGATTATTAATTTTCCAATTACATTAGAAAAATATCAATTTATAATCGCACCTCACGAAGCAGATGACAAAAACATCCTTAAAATAAAATCAAAAATCGAAAATATTGAATTAATTATAAATCAATTTCAGAGTAAAATTCAATGTATATTTTTTAGTGATTTGGAGAAAAATACAAATATATTTGATATTAATACAAATCAAATAATTATAATTGATTCAATTGGAAAATTATTAAAATTATATAGCATAGCAGATATTGCTTTTGTAGGTGGTGGATTTAAAACAGGTTTGCATTCAGTGTTAGAACCAGCAGGATTTGGATTGCCCGTAATCTGTGGTCCAAAATTAGAAAAGCAAGTAGATTCATATAAATTAAATGAGTTGGGTGGATTATTTATAATAAATGATAAAAATAATCATAATGAATTTAAAAATGTTTTAGATTCATTAGAAAACCCAATAAATTACTCTAACTCAAGCAAATCTAATTCAGAATATATCTTACAAAATGAAGGCTATAGCAAACAAATTTACGACTTCATAATCACAAAAATTATAACAAAATTTTAAAAAAAATATAAAAAATAAAAGTTGATATAATTAAAAATTAGTTTGAAACTAATTTAAGAAATTCATTGGATTTTTGAAACTCTTGTTCCAATTCAAAAGTAATATGCTCTAAATCCAAATCTAAGTCATTCGCATAATTTTTGATTACTTCCCAGCTCTCATCATCTTCAATTTTTATTGACTCAATTCCTTCATAAAACCCTTCACCCCACATTTCACATAAAATATCAGAGAATCTGATTATCGCAATTAATAATTGATTTTCTTTAGAAACTTTAGGTGTATTATGAAAAGAAAGTATTTCGATTAATTCTTTTGGTAATTGCCATTGAATAGCCATTTCACGACCCACTTCCAAGTGGTTCATTCCAAATATTTGTTTCTCTGCTTCTATATCAAAAATATGCTCTTTTTCAACTAATGTCATTACTTCAAAATAACGTTTAGAGTCAAATTGCATCATTGCCAATTTTCCTAAATCGTGAAGTAATCCTCCCAAAAACTCTAATTCTTTATAGTTTTGTTTTAATATATTACATAAATGCTTAGAGACAACTCCAGTACTTGCTGAATGTTGCCAAAATTTATCAATTAATTGTGCAAAATCATTTTGTTTATTAACCAAAAACTTAGAATAAAGACTTATACTCAATACTATATTAGTCAATTTATTCAGACCTAATGCCATAATAGCAGTGTTTACACTCGTTACCTGTGATCTTAATCCGTATAAGGGTGAATTTGCTACTCTAATCAATTTTAAAGTCAAACCTGGGTCTGACTCAACAACACTGGAGATTTCAGTTATACTAAAATTATCACTTTTTATCATTTTCAAAATTCTAGTAGCAACTGTCGGTAAAGTTGCTATTTGTTGATTATTTTTTATGTATTCAGATAGGTTCATTTTGAAAAGTTAAGATGTTATTTTAAAATCAATTTAAGTTCGTTATTTTATTCAAAATCAATGCACAAAATTATGGAAATAATTTAATAGTTAAAAAAACTAAATATTTGATTAGATAAATTATTTTTATTAAATAGGATTTGACAATACTTATTATATAAAATAAGTATAATACAAATTAAAAAAAAATATTATTCAATTTTTTTGATAAATGCTAATGCTTTTCCTGCTTCACCATCCATATAAATGTTTAATTTACTATCATCAGAAAAATGATTAACATTTATTAATTTGACTACATTTTCAAAACTTTCGTATCCATCTAAGAAATCACTCAATGAATTTTTTGTATCATAGAAAAACTCGGTATTAAATATATTACCAGCTTTATCAGGATATAAAGGCAAGTACTTAATATTTGCCTCAACTAAATCTTGGAAAAAGTGAGTGCCAAATGATAATTCTGGCACATAACCTGCTTTTTTTCGAGCATATTCTATCAAAATAGCACAATTATTAATATCACTATAATTTATCGGTACGCCTAATTTAATATCTCCTTTGCTACCCCAACGGCCTGGACCAATTAAGATAAATTTTCGTTTAGGTAAAACTTTATTTAATTTACTAACTATTTTACCAACTTCCAACATTTGATCTTCTGTCTTTAATTCAGAATATCCCTTAGAATCAACAAATACAACAAATTCAATATTATTAAACTTACCATTATTTACAAATTCTTCTGCTGAGAAAATTTTATGACTATCATTAACATCAGCGGGAATTACTATTATACTTTCTTTATTAAATTGACTTTGTGGTCTGCATTGTAATAAATATAACTTTTCTCCATCAGAAGCAAATTCAATATCTACAGGACATTTATAAGCTTTTCTTAATTCATCAAGCATTGCCTTCATTTGTTCAATAAATTTGGTATTTTCTGTTAGATTAGCAAAAGTTATAACAACTTCATCTTCTTTGATATCAAACACCTTACCAATTGGTTTCATCAAAGTATTATTATTAATAATCGAAATAATATTTTCAATTGCTGGTAATTCACTATTTGTTTCTTTTATTAACTTTTTGAACGAAATTGTCTCAAACTTATTAGTCTCCATATTAATAACGTCTATAAAGTTTTGTGAATATCTTATTGTCTCACGTAAAGATAAATTTACTTGAAGCCCAGGTGCCCCTGGGGAAATCAATGTCGGATAATCAGACATAGTTCTATCAACTGCCCTCGTACCAAGCCCTGCTACTATTCTTATAACTCCATCTTCTCTCTTTATTCTGTTAGACCATCTAAATTCATTATTTGACATTGCCACACCAGCAAAACTTGGTAAGTAGTATTTGCCAACTTGATTTCCTACAACCTGTTGAATCAAAATACCCATCTCTTCTCTAAAATCAATTAACCCTTTGACTTTTCTGTATTCAATTGGGTCTGGACCAAATGTCGAAGCATAAACTTCTGTAATAGCATTGATTAATGCATTGAGTCTTTCTTCTTTAGTCCCTGTATTTGCTACAAATAAAGACTTGTATTTACCTGTAAAAGATGCCTCAAAACTATCTTCCAATAGTGAAGATGACCTAACTACTATTGGTCTGCCTTCCAAATCTTCTAAAATAGTATTAAATGAAGATAATGCCTCTGGTGTAAATCTTGAATTTTTGAATATATATTCCAAAAATTGGTATTCTGCTCTAATTGATTCTAAATTTTGATATTTTGTAAAAGTAAATTCGTCTATAGCATTATAATTAATAAACTCTAAGATACCGTCAGATGCCAAAAACCAACTTTTGGGAGTGTAAACATTCTCTAAAAGTGGATTGATTTTTTTTCTTTCCACTAATATTTGTTCTGCGAGTACTAAACCAGCACTTTTTCCACCAACTTTACCGCTACCATAAGCCGGTCCTATGATTCTATCCAAAATATTCTCAATAGAAATCAATGTTATATAATGTTTGGCAATGTTGATATAGGATAAATTCTCAGACAAAAATCTATAAATCAGAGAAACTCTTACTCCAATTCTTTCTTCTATTGTTGTAAAATCTTTACTACCACCTTGTCTAAAGTATTTCTTTACTGCTTCGACTACCTCGGACAATGGAGCATACCTTTTTTCTAATACTCTTGCCAAGTCAATTAATTTTTCTTTATTTATCCATTGATTTAGTAAATATACTATCTCATCATCTGGAATATATTTGTCTGCTATTTCAAATACTTTGCTAATTATTTCACTGGGAATAAATGGGCTTCCTTTGGGCTTGGGCCAATTTGCTCCATAGTGCTGAATATTTTGTTCTATTTCAACACTTGGATTTAGTTGTTCCAACAAAAAATATATTTCTGGGACTTTTAGTCTTTCGAGATTAATTATCATTTTACGACACAACTTATATAATATTGGAGCATCTTGTTGTAACAAAAAATCTAAAATGATTTTCCATTCAGGTTTGTTACTCTCTCTATTTAATTGGTCTTTCTTATTAAGTATATTTGACATATTATATTTTATGATTTTTGATTGATTAACAAATATAATAAATAATAACAAAATAATAATATAGATTTTATATATTTTTTTAATTAATATTTGTAATTTTGGGTAAAGTTATGATTCAATTAGCAAATTTTCATAACTTTGATGATTAATACATAAATAATTACTATGATAATAACTTAAATTCTTAATTATTATTACAAAATATTATGGAGTTTTAAATTGGAATGGTTTTCACAACAAAATAATATTTACCAAGCTGTTTTAGCTGGGATATTTACTTGGTTTGTTACAGCACTTGGTGCAGGTATAGTATTCTCATTCAAAAATATTAACAGAAAAGTTTTAGACTTAATGCTTGGATTTGCTGCCGGTGTTATGATTGCAGCAAGTTTTTGGTCGTTATTAGCACCTGCTATAGAAATGGCAGAATCTCAAAATTCAACAGCTTGGTTGGTTGTTGTTATTGGCTTTTTATTAGGTGGATTTTTCTTATGGGCAATTGATAAAGTATTACCACATTTACATCTTGGATTTCCAGTTAGTCAGGCAGAAGGTATCAAAACAAGTTGGCAGAGGAGCGTATTGTTAGTAATGGCAATTACTCTTCATAATATTCCAGAAGGTTTGGCTATTGGTGTTGCTTTTGGTGCATTATCTATTGAGGGTACAACAGCCACTTATTCATCAGCAGTCGCATTAGCAATCGGTATTGGATTACAAAATTTCCCTGAAGGTGCCGCTGTCTCTATACCATTGAGACGTGAGGGTTTTACAAGATTTAAAGCATTTATGTATGGACAGGCATCGGGAATAGTTGAGCCAATTGCGGCTTTTATTGGTGCAAGTTTGGTAATTAGTATGCAATATCTTCTACCTTATGCCCTGGCATTTGCAGCCGGTGCAATGATTTATGTCGTAGTCGAAGAATTAATCCCCGAATCTCAATTAAATCAAAATACTGATGTTGCTACAATTGGAACTATGATTGGATTTGCTCTTATGATGGCTTTAGATGTTGGTCTCGGTTAATTTTGTTTCAGTTTGTTTTATTTATTTCAAATTTATTTAATATGACTTATAATGCAAATAATGTAGAAGAATATTTAGAATTGATTCCAATTGAAAGAAAAGAATCAGTGCAAAAGTTACGTGATATAATATTAAAAAATTTACCAAAAGGCTTTGTTGAAGTTGTTGGTTATGGTATGCCTTCTTATGTTGTGCCACATTCAATATTCCCTGATGGTTATCATTGCGACCCCAAATTACCACTTCCATTTATGAGTTTTGCCTCTCATAAGAATTTTGTAGCTTTTCACCACATGGGTATATACGCAAATCCTAAATTAATGGAATGGTTTGTAGATGAATATCCTAAATATTCTAAATTAAAGTTAGATATGGGTAAATCTTGCATTAGATTCAAAAAAATCAATGAAATTCCATATCAATTAATAGGTGAGTTGGTCTCAAAAGTAACTGTTGAAGAATGGATACAATTATACAAACAAACTTTTATTAAGTAATAATCACAAATATTAAATAAAATTATTCTTTTAAAAATTTTATACTAAACTTTCCATCTGTGATATTTAATTGTGTGCCAATTGAGTCTTTTAATAATAAAGCAAATGTCCCTTTTATTCTATTTGTATCTCTAAAAGTCAGTTCTAAATTCCCAGAATATGAATTATAATTCTTCGTTGGTCTTGGAGTTGAAAAAGGAAAATATCTCAAAAATGCAAAATTTTCAGTGATGTTGCTATCGTCTATAAGATAAAAATTAAAATTCATATTTGCATTTGAGTATTTTAGGATAAAAGTCATTGTTTCTGTTATCTTTGTATTTGAATTGTAGTATGATGCATCAAACTGCAAACCATTAGGTACATATTGACTTTTTGCGATACCGTTAGATTTCCATTCTTTGCCATCTATTTTCATTTCCAAACCATTTTCTAAAGTGTCGACTGATTTCACATTATTTATTGGATTATCTGCCAAATCAGGTCCACAAGCATTATTAACAAAAATAATCACAACAAAAGTGAATACTGATAGTATAATTTTTATAAAATTCATATTTGATTTATGTTAAATATTGTTAAATATTATTGAATATTTATGTAAAGTATATTAAATAAATATAATAGATTAAAGTCTATATTCAATAAACAATACAATTTAATAAAAATTTATTTCTGTTACAATTTTTATAACATTTAATTTAATTAATTATTGAAAAATATCTACTATTTATAATTTTTTATATTTTATTTCTAAATTTATTAACTTTTAAATGTATTGAATATGAATCTCTCAAATGAAATCATTCAATTTGTTGTAATGATTAATCCCTTCGCATTATTCCTTTATATGAATCCGCTAATGGCAAAACTTTCTCATAAGGATTTTATTAAAGTGCTTTCCAAAGCATCAATAATATCACTTATCACATATTTTATGTTTATGATTGGTGGCGATTTTATTTTTAGAGAAATATTTCAAATTAACTTTGAAGCATTTAGAATTTTTGGTGGAATAGTAATATTTTCTTTTGCATATTTATATATAGTAAGAGGCAAAAAAGCTATCTTAGAAATGAAAGAAAATCTAAATGACCTTGCTGCAACTATCGCCCTACCTTTTATGGTCGGTGCTGGTACAATTTCACTCTCTATTATAATCGGCAAAAATTATCCTTTTTATTTAGGTCTATCAATGATTGCAGGTTCTGTATTTATGAGTTTTCTACTTATGCTAATTCTAAAAAAAATAAAGGATATGATGCCTGAAAATCTCAAATCAGCATTTGATAAAAATATGGAAGTATTATTAAGATTAAATGGATTTTTTGTTGGTGCTATTGGTATTAATATGATGTTTTCTGGTATTCAAAAAATCTTTGGATTATAAATCCTTCGGATTGTAAATCCTTTGGTCTATAAAATCTTCTGTTTAAAGTTCCATTGCGTTGAAATATTAAAAAAATCAACCATACGGTTAATCGTATGGTTGATTAAAATTGAGAATATTATAAATTTTTCATCTATAAATTAACCGCTTCGCCATAAGCTAATGCAGCTGCTTCCATAATTGCTTCAGATAAAGTAGGATGTGCGTGTATAGTATGGAATAAGTCTTTACCAGTCGCTTCTAAATGACGCGCTAAAGCTATTTCACCAATCATTTCAGTTACATCTGGTCCGATTAGGTGTGCGCCCAATATTTCGCCATATTTTGCATCAATAACTAATTTGACAAATCCATCAGGTTTACCGATACCTTGAGCTTTACCATTTGCTGAGAATGGGAATTTACCAACTTTTAGTTCATAACCAGCTGCTTTTGCTTTTTCTTCAGTCAAACCAATCGAAGCAATTTGCGGAACGCAATAAGTACAACCTGGAATATTATCCATATCTATACCTTCTGTTCTGTGTCCAGCTATTATTTCAGCCAATGCAGTTCCTTCGGCAGATGCTTTATGAGCCAACCATGGTGGACCAGCTACATCACCAATTGCAAATACATTTGCTACATTTGTTTTGAAAGTTTTATCAATTTTGATAAATCCTCTTTCAACCGTAACACCAACTTGCTCTAAACCAATTCCTTCAATATTGGCTTGAATACCAATTGCATTTAAGGCTTTTTTGGCTTTCAATACTTCAGTTTTACCATTATTTTCAATCGTTACCTCAACTCCATCAGCAGTTGGTTTTGCAGAAATGACTTTAGAAGAAGTTTTGATTTCCATTCCAGATTTTTTGAAATGTCTTACTAATTCTTTTGAAATATCAACATCTTCAATAGGTAAAATTCTATCAGCATATTCAACTATCGTAACTTTTGTTCCAAAAGCATTATAAAAATATGAGAACTCAATACCAATCGCGCCAGCACCCATAACAATTAATGACTCCGGTATTTCAGTTGCCAACATCGCCTCAGTAGAAGTCCAAACATTCTTTTTATCCACTTCTAATCCAGGCATTGTTCTTGGTCTTGCGCCAGTTGCTATAACAATATTTTTTGCAGTAATTGTATCAGTTACCAATCCGTTGGGGTCTTTGACCTCGACTGTAGTATTGTTTTTTAATGAACCAAAGCCAACAACTGTTTGTACTTTATATTTTCCAAACAAATAATTAACTCCTTTGGACATTTGACCAGCAACTACTCTTGATCTTTCAATTACTTTTGGAAAATTTATATCCATAGAATTAATTGTAAAGCCATATTTGTCAGCTCCTTTCAAAAAATTTGCATATTCTGCAGATTTTAATAATGCTTTCGAGGGAATACATCCCCAATTTAGACAGACACCGCCCAATTCTGCTTTTTCAACACAGATTGTCTTTAAACCCAATTGTTGAGCTCTAATGGCAGCAACATAACCGCCAGGACCAGAACCTATTACCACTACATCACAATTATGATTAGTCATTCTTACCTTTTTATTTAAATTAAAAAATATATTTTTATTTTTGTAACTTCAATTATAACTAAATTAAATCTTTTTAATACAATAAAAAAATTGCTTTAATACGTTATATTAATTATTTTGACGAATGAAACTAAATTAAAGTTATTTTTTTGTTAATTTGAAGACTGATTTTTTAATTATTTTCCAAATTTACATTTATAAATACTTTAATATTCAGAACTTTAATTTCTAAAAAATTATACAAAGCGAAAACCAAGCTAAAACAAAATCATAATTAATCTAAATACCAACTAAACAACAATTAAATAACAATGAATAAAAATTATATCTATTTTATCTCTTCACTTGTTCTTATTTTACTTAGTTCTTGTATAAATTCTTGTACCTCAGAAACTGACAATCATAATCAAACTAGGGTAGATAGAACCAAAAAAATATTTAATGATTCTGCAAAAATACAAATGTTTGATTTGGCAAATTTTAAAGCCATAATTGTTAATAATAATTTAATCAAAGACAAAAACAAACCTCTAATTCTTAACTTTGAAATTGAAATTAAGATGGGATTTGAGGATATGGAATTAAAATATATGCAACCTGAAGAATTTTATTTAAATCTGGTTATCTACGACAATCAAAATAATTTAAAAGAAAAAATTAACTTAGACTTTGATTTATTCGATAAATTATACTTTTCTTATGACGGAGTTAGCGATAATGATATTGCTGTTTTACAAAAAAAAATAGTTATAGACAATGAGTATTTTGACTTACTCACAAATCAAAACGTAAAAGAAAATTTAAGTAACAAAATAGTCAATTTCTTAAATCGAGATAGAATAGAATTGGTTTTTGATTATCAAGTGGATAATCAAGAATTTTCAAAAAAAATCACACCAACATTTACATTAAATTCTATAAATAGAGAAGAACAAAATTTCAATTTAACTCCTTATTTAAAAAATATTTTCGAAACTAATTCCTATACCAATTCTAATTCTAATTCTAATTCTAAGATTAATTTTGAAATAAATGCTCTTAAAAAAACCGAAGATAATAGTATTTATTTCCCAACTTCCGAAAAAGTTTTTCTGAATATTTATAAATTAACTTTTTCTGAAGTTAATTCTGCTAATAATTCCACCGATAACAATAATTCCAACAGTAACACAACTGAAAAAACACAAATTAATGAAGAATTAGTCTTCGAATCAAACAAAAAAATGAACTATCTTCAAGTAGTTGATGATAATTTGCCTTTTATAAATGCAAGTAAAGAATATTATTATGATTGGAATAAAAAAGATAATAGTAATAATTATTTAGCCAATGGATTATATAGATTCGAAATAGGACTCAGAACTAACAAAAACAATGATAAAGTTAATTATTATATTTATTATAAATAAGAAAAATAAATAAGAAAAAATAATTAAGAAAAAAAGAAAGTGAAATATGAATCGAAATGATAATTTTACCGATTTTGAAATAAATATAATGAAAAGAGTATTAGAATTAGCATTATTGGGTAAATCTAATGTTGAACCAAATCCTTATGTAGGCTCTGTTATTTGTATTGATGATAAAATTATCTCAGAATGTTATCACTCTAAGTTTGGAGAGGCACACGCTGAGGTTAATGCAATCATAAATGCTGAAAACTACTTTACTATAAAAAACATGAGCCCAGATTTTACTAATGCTACAATTTATGTAAATCTCGAACCTTGTTCGCATTTCGGCAAAACTCCACCTTGCGCTGACTTAATAATTGATAAAAAATTTAAAAATGTAATTATTGCAATGCAAGACCCAAATCCACTTGTCTGTGGTAATGGTATAAAAATACTCGAAAATTCTGGTGTAAATGTTAGAATTGGTTTATTAGAAAATGAAGCAAAAAAATTAAATGAAAATTTTATCAAACAGTTTAATTAATTTCATTATTTTAAGATAAATTTTATAATTTATTTTGTAAATTGTTTATTAAATAGTTTAAACCTAAATCTTTTTAATTTTAGAAAATAAAGTCAGAGTAAATGAATAATAATTCAATCTCAAATAATGAAAGTATAAATTTGTCAGAAATGATAATACCAGTAGTCCTACTACCAAAAGTTGTGCTTAAAGTTGCACAATCATTAGATGGCAAAATAAACACTTCCTCTGGTCAATCCAAGTGGATTACTAATAATGATAGTAGATTATTGACTCATAAAATTAGAAGCGAATCTGATGCAATTATTGTCGGTATAAATACTGTAATGAAAGATAATCCTTCTCTTACAGTAAGATTAGATAATAAAATCAAAGTATTGTGGAGAGTAATACTTAATTCTTCCGATAATATCCCTTTGGACTCAAATGTTTTTGGTGATGATTACCGTAATCATACTATTATGTTTGTTGTTGATAATGATAAAAATGATAAAAAACTAAATAATCTCAAAACTGCTGGTGTCAAAATCCATAAATTAAAATTAATTAACGGCGATTTTGATTTGAATGCTGTTTTAGAAGTATTATCAACTTATCAAATCAAATCTGTTATGGTCGAGGGTGGTGCAAAAACATTATCTACTTTCATAGCTCAAAATATATTTGATGAATTACATATATTCATAGCACCCAAAATTTTTGGAGAGGGGACAAGTTCATTTTCTGGGTTTGATGCCAAAAAAATTACAAATTCACCCAAATTAATCCTTTCAGATTCCAAAATTATTATTGATTCTGAAAATATTGAAAATAATATTTACCTAAAATTAATAAAAGGTTGATTTTTTATGACTTCTTTTTCTAACGATCCAAATTCATTTTCTGCTAATTCTTTCAATTTAATTGATGATAATATCTGTTTGAATAGAATAAGAATTATGGATTCTAATAATTTTAATAATAATGAAAAAGACATAAATTATATTTATGACAACAACGATAAACTTGCAATCTTGTCAAAATTCATAAATCAGACCACACAATCAATAGATACAACTCAACCTAACCGAACTCAACCAAATTTCATTATTTATTGGGTAAGTAGGGAATTAAGAGCTGCAAATAATTGGTCTCTCATTTGGGCTAAATACCTCGCTCAAAAAACTAATTCTGCTTTAATCTGTCTCTATTTTTTGCAAGATGACTATTACGCCAAAAATAATCGTAACTATAATTTTTTGACTGACGGTTTGATTGAATTGCAAACAAATTTGAACCACCAAAATATCCCTTTTAATATCATCAGCGGCAACGAAAACAATTTAATCGAATATTTTAATTCTATTTCGCCAGTTTGTGTGATTTCAGAATTATATCCACTAAAAAACTTTGTAAAAAGTAAAGAAATTGTCTTAACTTCAATTAACTCTAAAAATGAAACTATAATTCACATTGAAGTTGATGCTCATAATATTGTACCAATCTGGATTACTTCGCCAAAACAAGAATTTGCTGCTTATACTATTCGTCCCAAAATCAAAAAATTATTAAACGACTATTTACTTGATTTTAGTCAATTTGAAAATATCAATATTCCATTCCAACCCAATGAAAACTTAGATATTAACAAAATTCAAATTGATAATTCAGTCGTAATTCAAAAAAACAAACCGTCCGACAAATTACCAAATTCAAAATTAATCGCAGGTGAAAAAGCTGCTAATCTGCATTTTGAAAACTTTAAGTTAAATAAATTAAAACTTTATGATACTCTCAGAAATGAACCCTCAAAAGATGGGCAGTCGGGGTTATCGCCATATCTAAACCACGGCTACATCTCAAATCAAAAAGTTGCTTACGAAATTACTAAATTAGAAGTGCCATCGACTATGCAAAATGATAAAGATGCCTTTTTGGAGGAGCATATTATCCGCAGAGAGTTATCTGATAACTGTATTCACTACAACCCTAATTATGATAATTTCAATGGCTTCCACACTTGGGCTCAAAAAACTCTGAACGAGCACAAAATGGACAAAAGGGAGTTTCTCTATACAAAAGAACAATTCGAGAATGCCCAAACCTATGACAAAGCTTGGAATGCTGCTCAGATGCAGTTAGTTGCCACTGGCAAGCTACACGGCTATATGAGAATGTACTGGGCAAAAAAAATATTGGAATGGTCTGAAAGCCCTGAAAATGCCTTAGAAATTGCCCTCTATCTAAATGATTATTATGCTCTTGATGGCAGAGACCCCAATGGATTTGTCGGAATTGCTTGGTCTATCGGTGGTCTCCACGATAGAGCTTGGGCGGAGCGTCCTATTTACGGCAAAATCAGATATATGAATTACAACGGACTAAAACGAAAATTTGATATTGATACTTACATCAATCAACACCTAAGCAAAACAACAAATCCATTCTTATAAACTGCACTCAATTACCCTATATTTTCACTTTTTCTATTTTGTAGAGACGACCGGCGGGTCGTCTTCCTAATTTCAAGTTTCCTGCTCAATCTTAAAATTTGGAGAATTAAGGGTGGGGTACTCTTCAAAAACTGCACTCAATTACCCTCTTTTTCCATTTTTTCTCCAATATCTGCACTCAATTACACTCTTATTTGCTTTCTTATTTCTTTTTTTCAAACCTGCCTTGTGGGGCGGGTCGTGAAAATTCATTTTCACGGGGTGGGGTTACAAAATCTCCAGTATAAAGACGCTAATGGTGTGGATATTATTTTTAGATTTAATCTAATTGTAAAGAGTTAGGATTCAATATAATGACGTACATCATTTTCAGATATGTAATCTTTTATCTCATCTACTTCTTTTATATTAATTAAATTTATTTTTGGTTCATTTTTTAGGTCTTCAAATAACTTTTTATTAGGTGAATCATTTGTTTCATTATGAACAATAAAATTCTTTCCTTCTATCATTTTACTCTGTTTTACTAAAGTTAAATATGGTAAAATCCTATTATTTAAATGATGTATGTCTAAATTAAAATCTATAAATTGAGTTGTTAATAGTTTTCCATTCATTCCTAAAACATCTAATTTAGTAGGAACTTCGTAATTTTTCAGATCAAAATACCTAATCAAATCATCTGCTTTTACATCTATATCAACATTCTTCTTAATAGTACTTTTAAATCTTCTACTTAAAATAATAAAGTCTTTTTCTTTATCCGTTATTTTAACATTTTCATCAAAAATCATTTTTGAGAAGAATTTATTAAAATTTTCTTGAGCTATCTCCATATCAATATAATTTGGTTCTGAAAATCCAATTATATTATTATAAGATTTTGATAATTTATTTAACAGTTCAAAATTGATTTTACTATCATTTTCTAAATTTATTGAAATTAATGGATCTCGATATTTTACTAACTTTGTTTTTATTAATTCAATTTCTTTTTTAAAATTATTAATGAAAAGATTAGTTGTTGATATTTGATTCTCACTTAATATTCCTCTTAATTGTTTTAACTTGGTGTCAGAGACTTCAAATAAAATATTATCAGAATTCATTAAAATCAATCCAATACTAAATTGTTCTGATATAATTGGTCTTGGTCTGACAAATATTAATGAAAAATAAGTTTTATTTATTAGATTATCTTGATTGAATTGTTTCATTTAGAAACTCCTTAAACTGTTCAACAGTTGAATCTGTACAGTTTTTATTAAATAGATTTTTTATTAGGTAAATTTGTTTATTGGATACATCTATATTCCAATTGTCTGGTATATTATCATTAGTCAAATTTTCAACATAATTTTGACAATTCAGAATATTGTCTTGAAATTCATTTATCACTTCATTATAAAAAGCGTCAATTTCATTTTTTTTATATTTACAAATTAAGTTAGTTGCAAAATCACTATTAAGAATACTCTCGTTATAATTTATGAAATAAATATTTTCACCAGAATTACTATTCAAAACATTTCCATGGTCTATTGCATAAATTACTATTTCTTTATTAATTACACCAAATAATAAGTTTGAATTATGAAATACTCTATCTTCATTTGCTATCCAAACATCAAAAAGTGCAATTTTTAATAATTGTTTTGTTAAAAAGTCATTATCTTTATGTGGAAAATGGTTAATTATCTCAATAATATCAAACGTATCACTTAAGTATTCAAATCCTAAGCCAATTTTTTCGAAATGTGAATTATTTAAATCTTGATTATCTTTTAATAAAACCTCTAAATTATGAAATTTATCTGTATTAAAATAAATAAAACAAAATTTAGGCGAATTTATTTTAAAAATTTTCAAAAAAATCGAACTAATGTATTCATTAAATAATAAATTACTAGAACCTCTGTTATGTTTATAAACATACTCTTGAAAGTCTTCACAAAGCACCAAAAATGGTTTTTGACTTGTTGGAAAAACTTTAGTTGGTCCACTAATCACATTTAAAGTTTTGGTGTTTATTTTCAAACTATTCATAAATTAATTAAACTTTCTTTATTTTAAAAAGCAAATTAGTTAATTAATTTCAAATAAAAAATTAATACTTAATTATCCTTTTCCAGAAATATTACAATTTAAATCTTATTTTATTCCCCAAAAAAAAAAGCCCCAAAAATTTACTTCGGGGCTTTGTTTTTATTATATATTTCTATACTTATTCTAAATTAGAAGTTAATCAAACTTACTAACTCAGCATAAACTTTGTCTTCGCTTGGTAATACATCATCTTCAAATACAGGATGATATGGAATGTGTGAGTCTTTGGCTGCCAATCTATATACCGGCGCATCCAAATAGTTAAATGACTCTTTTGCAATAGTGGCACATACTTCAGCTCCAAATCCAGTAGTGGAAGTGTCTTCGTGTACCATCAAAACTTTTCCAGTCTTTTTAACCGAATCTAATACCATTTCTTTATCCCAAGGAATAATTGTTCTTAAGTCAATTATTTCAATAGATTTACCATAATCTTTTTCAAATCTTTTTACAGCATTCACAGAGTCTTTAACCCCCATACCGTAGGTAACGATAGTAGCATCAATACCAGATTTTACAATACGACCTTTACCAAAAGGAATCAAAAAATTGTCATCTGGCTCAAAGGTTCTTGCAAAAGGTAGTCTATACATACCTTTATGTTCGCAGAAGATAACAGGGTCTTGCATTCTACATGCAGTTTTTAGTAATCCTTTTGCATCAATTGCATTACTTGGATATGCAATCATAATACCAGGTATATGCGAGAATATTGATTCAATATTCTGAGAGTGGCACAATCCACCGTGTATATAACCACCAACAGCAACACGAGTTACGACACCACCTTGAAATCCACCATTCGAACGGTATCTCATCGTCGCCACTTCATTTTTGTATTGCATAAAAGCTGGCCAAATATAATCACCAAATTGAATTTCGACAACCGGCTTAAGTCCTCTTACAGCCATACCCAATGCAACACCAACGATAGATGCCTCAGCTAACGGTGAGTTAAATACTCTATCAGTACCAAATGCTTCAGAAACGCCACGAGTAGCAGTGAAAACACCACCTTTCGGGTCTTCGATATCCTGACCAAAGATATATATTTTATCATTTAAAGCCATTTCTTCTTTTAATGCGTGATTTATCGCATCAACTAATACGGCTTGTTCGCCAGTGGTAGGGTCTTTTTTTGCATAATCCAAATCTCTTGTAGATGGGTCAGCAAATATGTGTAATAATGACTCTTCTGCCACTGGATCTGGTTGTTCCCAAGCCCAATCAGCAGCGTCATTTAATTCATTTTTAACACTTACTTTAATTGCATCAATTTCTTCATTAGTTACAATATTATTTTCAATTAAGTATTTAGATAAGATTTTGATACAATCTTTGTTTTCAATTGCATCATTCAAGTCTTCCATACTTCTATATTTTCTATGGTCATCACTCGAAGAGTGTGGAAGTAATCTTTCAACCATTGCGTGCATCAATACCGGACCTTTTCTTTCACGCATATATTCAACCGCCTCTCTCGAAGCTCTAATAGACTCAAAATAATCAAGTCCATTAACGAACATTTTTTTCAGATATTTATAATTACCGAACACATCAGAAACTGATGTACCCATTGATTGATCTTTTTTCAACACAGATATAGCATAACCATTATCTTGAATACAAAAAACGATAGGTAATTGCTCTCTATTTGCCCAATTCACTGCTTCATAAAATTCACCTTGTGAAGTAGTTCCATCACCTGAAGCTACATAAGTAATGTCAGTAGTGCCCATTTTTTTGGCAGCAAGTGCACAACCAGTAGCATTCAAAAATTGAGTGCCAGTCGGAGATGACTGAGTTGGCATATTTAATCTTGGATTACCAAAGTGACCAGGCATTTGACGTCCACCTGTAGAAGGGCAATCTCTTTTTGCAAATGCCAATAGGAAATATTCTCTTGGAGTCATTCCACGTGAATACGAAAACGCCATATCTCTGTAATATGTCCAGCCCCAATCTTGCTCTTCCATAGTCAAGCCCATTGCCACTTGAATACACTCGTGACCACTACCACCAATATGGAAAAATGATTTACCTTGCTTAACTAAAGTTAAGTGCTTTTCATCAGTAAATCTTGAAGTAATCATAAGTCTTAATGCTTTTAACATCTCCTCTTTACTTAGATTTAATTCAATGTGAGGTAATACATTAGTTGATTTACTATTTGCAGTTTTTGTATTTGAAGAATTTGATTTTGTTTTATTAGTCGTCGCACTAACTTTGGGATTAGTCTTAGTAGCCATTAAAAATTCCTAATTTTATTTTAAGTTCTATTTTTTCATTAATTACAAATTTACTATTGTTTTTTTAAATAAACAAAGAATTTGAAAAAGTAATACAAAATTTACTTAAAAAATAAAGATTATATTTAAAAAGAAAAAGATTGTATTTAAAAAGAAAAAGATATAAATTGCCTAAAATTAAAATTTAGATTTATCTAAAAGTATTTTATAATAAATTGAATATTGATGACAAAAATATCTATTAAACTATCATTAATTATTATCTATTTTATAATTCAAACTACTTATTGTTTGAATTCGCAACAATTATTTAAAGTTGATAAAAAATACAATGCAGATGTAGTTGTATTTATAGTAAACAAAGAGTATAAAGCTGATTTGAAGGTATTTATTGTGGATAAAGAATACAAAGCAAAGGGTAATGAAGGGAAATGGTTTTTTACAAAGTACAAATCAAATTCCAAAAAAGTTATTTACTTTACCGAAAAAGAGTTCGAAGCAGATATAAAAGTTTATGTAGTTGATAGAGAATATAAAAGTGGGTGGATAAATAAATCTAAAATGTATTTGTTTTATTGAAATAATAATCTTTTTTATTTCTTTAAAATATTTTTAAAACTATCTGTCATCAATTTTTGATTTTCAACCATACTCAACTCTTCTTCAGTCAAGTCACTCAAATTGTCCAAAACAGTAATATTATTGTCTGATACGCCAAGTAACTTAGTTTTACCTTCGTAAGAAATTATAAATAAGTGTGATTTCGGTGTCAGACTTATTCTATTAATAATTTTAACTTGTCGTTTTTTGAGGATAGAATTATTTGTTACTGGATTATATCTCTTTAGAAAATAAGATATAAACCCAACTATACTTACCAATAGTATTAATAACAAAAAAGTATTCAAAAATGGTATATTCATTAATTGAGATAAGAATATGTATAAAAATTATTTTAAAATTATGCTAAAATTAATTCAAATGTAATTTAAAACTACTTTACACTATTTCAAAAATATTAACAAAAATAGAAATTAGTATTAATCAAATACAAATTACCTTCTCATTCCTCTTAATCTTTCTGCAGGGTCAACCAAAGTAGTTATTCTTATACCAAAATGCTTATCAATAACGACAACTTCACCCTCAGCTACCTTTTTGCCATTAATCAATACATCAACTGGCTCACTAACTAATTTATCAAATTCGATTACAGAACCTCTACCTAAACGTAGAATTTCTCTTATCAACATATTAGTCCTACCTAATTCAATAGAAACAGGTAATTGTAAATCATATAATAATTCTAATTTAGGGTCAATTGGGGAATAACCTGCATTAGAAGATTGGAAATCAATTTCGGGATAATTTGGTGATTTTGTTGTTGATGCATTATTCATTGCACTTTCAAAAGCATCATTATCGTCGTTCATATCCTCTATACCACCACCAGATATTAAAGCATCTATTTCTTCTTGAGTCATTGTCATTTGGATTTCTCCTCTAAATCAAAATAATAATTATAAAAAATTTAATATACAATCAAAATAACAATTGTAAAAATAATAATAAAAAAACTCAATTATCTACTTTATTGCATTTTCTTTGTAACTTAAGTCTAATTCGACTAAATCTTCTTCTGTCAGCATACGAGTAACTCTGACAGCTTTTTTACCTTCAACACTTCCAGGTCTACCAGCAAGTTTTCTTTTGCCACCAATAATAAGTTCAATTTCGTGATTTACTCTTTTATCAAGTTTAATTACATCGCCTTCTTTCAAGTCCAAAATATCACCAACAGTCAAAGATGTTTTACCAAGCTCTGCGTGAACAGGTAAATAAGTACTCGAAATTTGATTCTGTAGAGCTTCAAGATTTTCTTTTAATCTTGCTTTTGATTGTTTCGAAGCAGTAGAAGTTACTTGTAATCTATTTAATTTTGTTAATACTTCTTCTAACGCAAAAGTAGGAAAACATAAATTCATCAAAAATGTATGAATTCCAATATTTACATCAAAAGATATAACTACTACAATTTCTGAAGAAGGTGCAATCTGAACAAAATCTGCCTCCATCTCCAATCTCGAAAATTTAAAGTTGATTTCGGCTATTGATTTCCAAGCATTTCTCAAATCTGATAAAGCGTGTTCTATTATTCCTCTTACAACTGCTTGTTCTATTGGTGTTATAGTCCTTGCCTTTGGGGTAATATCAGCAGAACCACCCAGTAACCGCTCTACCAAAGTTAGAGCTAATGGGGGACTCATTTCTAAAATACCATTACCATCAGTTCCTTCGATATCAAAAACATATAAAACACTTGGATTAGATACTGATAATATAAACTCAGAGTAAAATAACTGGTCAACCGATGTAACAGAAATTGAAACTACTGTTTGTAACTTTGAAACTAAATAATAACCAAAAACCTCTGCAAAATTCTCGTGAATATTTTGCAAAGTCCTTACTTGATTTTTGGATATACGATTTGGTCTTCTAAAGTCATAAGTAGTAACCTCTGCCTTACTATTACTCTTTATAAGTACATCATCGACATCCACGCGCCCACTTGTCATCTCGGATAAGAGGTTGTCTATCTCATTCTGTGATAAAACATCAGCCATTTAATTCCCTAATTTTTAGTCTAAAAGTTATTATTATTAATTATATTTGATAATTTTATCAAAATAACTCTTTAACTTAAATTTCTATTGAATTATAAATTCTACAATAAATACGTTTCTTAAGAAAATTTTACTTTCTTTAAATACTGGTTTTAGTTTTTCTTTAATCATAACATCATAAGTACTTCTGCTATTATGTATTTCATCAACTGATTTTGAACCGATATCTTGAATTACAGTAGTTTTAAGTCTCGCCATTAACTTCTTCATCAAGTCGCTATCTGCTGCTCGCTCCGGTTCTGGTACTTCAGGTTTGAATTTATATTCTAAACCTAAATTTAACACAACAAACTTAGTTGAACCTTTAGGATTTGTTATAATTTTATCAGTTTCCAAATACTTTCTTTCTTTTTCTTCTGCAAAAAAGTCTTCTTCATCTGTATCGCCTTCAAAAAACTTCTCATCTTCACTTTTTTGTTTCTGTTTTTCTGTCATTTTTTCACTTTTGTGATTAGCTTCATCAGCTCCAGATTTTGGCAAAACAAAATTTACTACTACAATAATCAATACAACTTGTACTACTATTGCCCCAATACCTATACCTATCATAACAGGCAATGACATTCCGCCTTTTTTCTTTTTGGATTTCTCAGGTTCTTGATTTTCGTCCAAACCTTCAAATTCATCAATTTCTTGTGCCATATTTAGTCTCTTTTTATTATTATAATCAAATATTATATAAATATTCAAATATTCAAATTAAACTTACTGTTTTTAATATCGACCTATATATCGGTAAAAATACTTATATATTTAATTTTACTATTGTTATTAATATTATTATATCAAAAATAACTAAAATAAAATTAACTTTCATTGAAGTTTATAATAATAACCAAATAGTAATATTAAAAATATATGCCAAATTAATTTCAATTTGCTTGTAAATGAATTATAAATAAAAATTTATTCTTAATTAATAGACCATAAATTCCAATTATTAATTAGTAATTTATTGATTTTCTTATAAATTACATCTCAAAGAACCTCGTAAATAATATTTAATTCAATCAAAATATTATTCGATTAAATTTTTGAAAAGATTCTTCTATAAACTCAACTAACCCATTATAAAAAAAAACACTGTATAATATTAATCAAATAGATGATAATTATTATACAGTGGCTAAAAAAACTAAAAAAAACTGAGAATATTTAGAATATATTTATTTATTCAACTGATTTACGTCCTATACTAAAATACTTAAATCCTAAATTAGCTAATTCATTATTATCATATAAATTACGACCATCAAAAATTACTTTATTCTTTAATAAATTACCTAATTTATTAAAGTCTGGTTTTCTGAAAATTAGCCATTCTGTTATAACTAATAAAGCGTCTGCATCTTCAGCACATTGATACGGATCTTCTGTGTAAATTAACTTATCACCATAAATTTCTTTTGTATTTTCAATTGCTTCTTGGTCATATACTCTTATCTTAGCACCTTTTGACAACAATTTATTTATTACAGAAAAAGCTGGTGCTTCTCTAACATCATCTGTGTTTGGTTTGAAAGCAAGTCCCCAAATTGCAAAAGTTTTTCCTTCAATATCATTTTTGAAATAATTAAACAATTTATCCAAAAAATAATCAATTTGTGTGTTATTAATTTCTTGTGCTAATTTTACTAATTGTAATGTAGAGTTATGCTCATTAGATGAATATACTAATGCTTTTACATCTTTTGGGAAACAAGAGCCACCATAACCCAATCCAGGGTAAAGGTGTTTTTTGCCTATTCTACTATCAGACCCAATTCCAATTCTAATTTTTTCGATATCAGCACCAACAGTTTCTGCGTACCTTGCTAAATCATTAACAAATGAAATCTTTACAGCCAAAAATGAATTGGCAGCATATTTAGTTACTTCTGCACTTTTTTCGTCCATAAAATATATAGGATTGCCATTTCTTAAAAATGGTTCGTATAAATCTCTCATAATCTCTTCAACTTTTGGGCTTCTCGTTCCAATCACAACTCTATCTGGTTTTAGTGCATCTTCGACTGCATAACCCTCTGCCAAAAATTCTGGATTGCTCACTACTTCTAAATTATTATCTGGATAAATATTATCCAAAATTGCTCTAACCTTAGAAGCAGTACCAACCGGTACAGTACTTTTATTCACTAAAATTTTGAATTCTTTATTGTTTTCTTTTTTGAGTAATGTTGCAATTTCATTTGCCATATTTAATACATAATCAAGATCAGCAGAGCCATCTTCATTCGGTGGTGTTGGCAAACACATAAATATAATTTGTGAATTTAGAACAGTTGTATTCAAGTCTGTTGTAAAAGAAAGTCTTTTCTCTTTGATATTCTTTTGCATCAAATGCTCTAAACCTGGTTCATAAATTGGACAAACACCTTTTGTCATTTTTTGTACTTTATCTTCATTGATATCAACACCTACAACATTGTTACCTGTATCAGCAAAACAAGTACCTGATACCAAACCTACATATCCACTTCCAATAATCGCAATATTATAAGACATCTATACCTTAATTTCGTTTATTAAAATTCACTAATAAAATAAAATCTAATTTAATCCAAAATTATTAATCTAAAACAATAATCTAAAATAATTAATTTAAAAAAATAAAATTTATAAAAAGTTAATAAAGGACAAAGCAAAAAAATATTTTATAATAATGAATTAAATTAGTGAATTAATTTAATATCAACATAAAATATTCTAAAAAATCTTCAAAAGATGATTTATTACTATTTAAAACTATTTATTAAACCTGCTTAATTATTCCAAAAATAATATTATCTAAGTATAAAAGTAAGAGGAATAGTGCCCATCATTATGGGTGAGTCTTCTTTAAGTGGATTAAATCTCCATTTTTTCAATGCTTCTATTGCTGCTTGTTCCAATTCTGGATCAGCCTTTTGTATCGGGACAACGCTTGTAACTGTTCCGTCTGGCAACACCTTAAACCTCAATACAATTTGACCAGATGTTTTGACACTATTAGGGAATTTGGGTAACGGTTTGTGTAATACAATACGATTTCCGCCTCCACCCCAATCAATATCTCCAAATCCATCTCCTGCACCCTTTCCTTTGCCATTACTACCCAAACCAGAACCAAAGTCATCACCATTTTTATTATCACCGACATTTTTATTGTCATCACCAGCAACATTCGTGTTATTTTTGGCACCAGAAAGTTCTTTTTTAGGTAAAAATGTATCTGCAATATCAGTATTAGTAGTAGTTGATTTCTTATTATTTGCATCTTTGGGAGTTTTTTGTGCGTCTTCAATGTTAATTGTTGGATTTTCGCCTTTACCTTTTTTACCTTCTTCGGTTAAGTTTCCTTTTCTCAGACCAGTGCCATCTCCAGAACCTAAAATCAATAGTTCTATAGGTATAGTTTTAATTTCCCGTATTATTGGAGGGTCGGTAATATTGAGTAGTGGGGAAATAAAGAATAATAATAATAATATCATAATGGCAGCAAAAAATCCTTTTGCTGTATTACTATCCCAAGGTAATTTTATATTAACACCACCCTCAGATAATCTCGATTGATTTATTTTATTTGAATTAAATTTGTTTTGGTACACAAGCGCCTCCCCCAAAGCTATTGTATAAAAGAAAAAGAAGCTTAAGTCTTTAATCTTTTTAGGTCTACACTACTCTATTCATCAAAAAATAACAACGTAATAAAGCAAGTTAAATTTTAAATTATAAAATAATATGAATACATAATATTATTTTATAATATTTTAACTATTTTACTCTATCTATCCAAATTTGATTAAATCCGTATTTACTTGCATTATTTTTTGCTTCATCTTTAGAATTAAATTTACCATATCTTACTCTATACCATAATTCATCTCTTATAGTTTGAGTAATAATAAACCCATCGTTGACGCCATAAGAATTAAGCTTCTTTAACATATCTTGAGCATCAGCTTTTGATAATGAAGAATAAATTTGGACAGAATATTCTGGTTTATCATCTTCTACATTTTCATTTTTATTACTGTCAATATAGGTTTCACTTTTTATTTTATTCTCAATGTTATTTGTTTTTGCCAAGTCTTTAGATTTCTCTGACTTATTGTTATAAATTTTATCCGATTTATCTGGTTTATCAATTTTATCTTTTTTAATATCTCTTAAACTTTCTGTTTTCTTTTCTTCTTCTAAATAATTGTCTTTTTTAATACTAAATTTAGAATTATCAATTGGATTTTTAACATCTATTTTAATCTCTTTTTTAGCATTATCTTTAGAAAAACTGTGAGAATCTTCTTTCTGACCAATATTATCAGATGAGTGATCTTTAGAGTGAGCAGATGAATGAGCTACTTTATTGTCAATTGATTTAGTCTTTTCTTTTTTATCTTTAAATGTGATTTTTGTTTCAATTTTTGTTTTTTCATCTGTACTATGTAAATCTAATTTATTATCTTTTACTTTACCGTGTGAATTGTCATCACCATTACTATGTGAATCATCGTGTGAAGTATCACTCTCTTTTTCAGGTTTTATCTCAACCTTTAATTCAACTTTAACATCATCATTTTCTGCAACCAATTCAGTATGTCTTGATTTTTTCTCAGGATATTCTTTTTTGTTTTTAATCACAAGCGGTATAATTACTTTTTCAAGTTTAGTTGAGTCTTGTTTCCCATCAAAATTAAATTTTTTATTAATAACTTTCCAAAAAACTAAACCCAATATTGCTGTTAACACTAATGCACCAGCAAATAAATACAATGAAAATAACCAAAGAGGCGTTTTTTTACGTTTCTTTTTCTCTTCTAATTCTTCTTCGCTTTTTATCTCTTCATCACCCGAATTAAATTGTGAAGGTTTGTCTGCATTTATTGAACTAAAATCAAAAAAAGAATCCATTGTTTCATTCTTTAACTCATCAATTGCTTCGTTATTATCATTATTTAACTTATCAGCTTCATCTTTACCTGATACTTCATCATATCTCAAATCATCTAAAGTAGGTTTGCTTTTTTTGACATCTTTGCGACCGATACTACCTTCTAAAATACTTTTTAATTCATCATCTACATATTCATTATCATCTTTACTAACATTAAATCTATTATCTAAATTTTCTTCTTTTGTAAAATCATATTTATCACCACCGTATTCTTCATCAAATGTATCTTTATCAAAATTATTTTTATAACTACTTAATTCTCTGTCATCTAATTCTGATTTTGATTGTTTAAAGAAACTCTCGCCTTCGACATCAATTTGTTCTTCTTTTTTATCAATATTTAAGTTTATTATTGGTTTTACTTTATCTTGAGGAGTCAATTCAATTTTTTGAGGCTTAAAAGTAAAATCTTTCCCTTCTTTCTCAAATATTACCGACGTTACAGACTGATCTTCAAATTCAAAATTTGGCAATATACCAGGGTATTCTTCCATCTCATTCAATGAAAAAAGTCCTGTGTCATCTACACCTGATTCAAATCCACCAACCTTTTCTTCTGGTCTTAGTGAATTATTTCCAAATATTGCCATAAATTTATATTGTAGTGTTAAGTATTTCTACTATTCTAAATACCAACTACTTACTAATCAAAATATTAAGTAATTGATATTAATTATTCTTTGTATCAAACTATGTAATCAAAATTATTATAAACTATGTATCAAAATTGCCAATTTATTCCTAAGCTTGCAAAAAGCCCTCTTTCAATGTAATTGTTCCATATATAAATTTTACTATTTAATATATTATTTAACTTTAAATTAAACATTAGATTCTTTTGTAATTTATATTCTAAAAACAAGTTCAGAGCATTAAAACTTTCTACAGTAACATTATTGGTTAAGTTAGTTGTTCTACTTCCCAAATGATTAAAATTGACATTTGAACTAAATGAATCATTCCAATTTCTTTTGTATGATATCATTAGATTAAGTGGCGAAAAATATGGAATATTTTGACCTACTGTATCTAACTTAGTAAAATTCAAATCAACTATTATGCCCAAATTGTCATTTTCTGTAAAATTATAATAAGTATCAACATTTATATTCAAAATACTTGCATTTTCATAACTTATATTAAATGAATTATTCAAAGTATTATAAGTATTCTGAAAATCGTTTACGAATACTGGTAAATTTTCGGTAATAGAATACGAAACTTTACTTTTTATACCAAAGTCTTTATCAAAATGTAACCAAATACCAGAATTAATTTTTACAATATTATATCTATAATCAAACATTGCATTGTTACTTAGATATGGATTCAAAATCATTAATGAAGTAAAGTTGTTATTTTCCAAACCACTTTCTACTCCACCAAATAAAGTTACATTTTCATTTAATCTAATATTAGTTCGTCCTCCCAAAAGCAATCCAAATCGACTATCACTTATAGTTCCTTTGGCTAACTGAATTCCACCCTCAAAAATTATATCAAAAACATCTATATTATATCCACCAAATAAATTTGCTTGTATAAAATTAGTGCTAATATTATTTACATTATTCAAGTTAAGATTTACATTTAAACCCATTCTATAATCATTCAGTGGGTTAGTGATTTTCAAATAACCATTCACACCTTGCTCACTCAAGTCTGTGCTATCTCCTTTGATGCCGGCTAAATTGAACCCAGCACCCGAACTAAAATCAAATCCTTCGTAATTACCATCAACATCTAACTTAAATCCTAATTGCGTTCTTGTTCTATTTTCTACAATAAAATCTGGATTGTTGACCGTATTCTCAAACCCTGCGTAATTATTATAACTATCTGACTTAAAAAATAAGTTTGTCCTCGTTTTACTTCCACCGAAAAGCCAATATTTATTTGGAGCTATATAATCAGACTTGATATCCAAAAACAACTTGCTGAAGTTCGCCTCATCAGTATGACCAGAACTATAATTATAACCACCATTAAAAAATAAATTATAATCACCAGCTTTTATTTCGTAGGCTCCTATAATCTCTGGAGTAATAAAACTACCAAAGCTAAAATCTAAAAATCCTTTGTTTTTATATCTTGAATAAATATCTTTTGATAATCCAACTGGTGGCAATAATAAAGAATTTTGCTTTTCTAATGAATTTAAAGAATCTAATTCTTTACCCTCTAATTTTGGTATTGAAGTCGGATTTTGTTTTACACTACTACCTACATTCAAATATGCCTCTCCATAAATTATCGCATTCGGCAAATCCATAGGTTCTGCTTTTGGTTTTTTTATATTTTGAGTTGTAGTATCTGTTTGTGCTAATAATACATAATTAGACAAAATTACCAGAACTATACTAATAAAAAAGTATTTAGTTGTTTTAATACACATAAACATTCAAATTTATTTAATGTTAAATAAAAAATAGAAAAGATATAGATTTTAGAAATAAAAACTAAAATTGTTAAATTCACTTTGCTAAAATAAATATCAAAATCAAACATCACCTGTTTTTAATTCTTTGTAATCTTTTTTTAGCAGTTTTTCCAAAATCGTCTGCCGATCTTAATTCTTCGAGAACTGTATAAACTTCTCTCGCCTTCGAATAATTTTCGAGTTGTTCATAAATCTCACCCAAACCTAATAAAGACAATGAAAACCAATCTTCAAAATTTTCAAACTTTACTCTCACAGTTTCAAATGCAATTATTGCTTCATTTAATTTATCATCTTTTCTAAATAATTCACCAATTCTATATTGTGCCTCAGCAGCCAATTCTTTGTTAATTAAATTCTCTGATAATATTCTAAATTCCTCAATTGCTTCGTTGTTTTTGTTGTTATTTCTATAAAATTTACCCAAGCGGTATCTACTCTCAATTCCAAAATCACTTATTGCAAAAGAGTCAGCTACAAATCTATATGTTTGCATAGATTTGACTGTATCGCCAATTTGGTAAAATAATATAGCTCTTTCGAATTGTGCTTGTGGAGCAACTCCCGATTTAGGGAAATTGACAAACACCGAATTAAATACAGAGTCAGCTAAGTTATTTAGACCTTGCTTTTTCTCCGTCAAACCAATCTCAAATAAAGACAAAGGTGCAAATTCGCTATCTTTATATTTTTCTGTTATTATTCTAAATGATTTTTTTGCATCTTCGTAATTTGTCATAGAAACATAACTTTTTCCCATCCAATAATACGCCTCTGCATTTTTAGAATTATTTGGCGTTTTTTCAATTATTTTTTCATATTCAGTGATAGCATCTTTATATTTTCTATTTTCAAAAAGTATTGTAGCCGCTTTCTGTTTGAAATCTCTATAGAATGGAGAATCTACGTTTTTGTCTGTATAATTATTGATAATTTCAATTGCTTCTTCTTCACGTCCCAAAAGTATCAAACATTGTTGAACGCCTCTCATAGCCTCTGGTGCTAACTGATGTGAAGGGTAGTTTTCTACAACTATTTTATAAGAGTTCATTGCTTTTTCAAATTGTTGTAAATTATATTGACAATCAGCAATCGCATAATAAGCTCTTGGAATATGAATACTTTGTGGGTAAGATTCAATTAAAAAAGTAAAGTTGTCTATTGCTTCAGCATATCGCCTTTGCAAAAATCTTATCCAACCGATAAGATAAGTAGCATTTGGTGCCAAAGTAGATTTTCTGTATTGACTAATGAAATTAAGCAATGAAGTTATCGCTTGTTCATATTTATTTGATTGATAAAGAGCGTGACATAGTTGATAAGCACTATATTGTCCTTCTTCTGTATTCGGACCCAATTTTAGTGCTTTTGTGTATGATGCTATTGCTTTTGGATAATTTTTAAGAAGATAATAACCATCTCCCTGTCTTGTAAATACTTCAACACCATATTTTGTTTTTGGAAATTCTTCGACCAAATCCCCGAATACTCTTGAAGACTCTTTGAATTTTTGTAATCTAAAATATGACCAGCCCAATCCATATATAATTTCTTCTCTTCTTTTAGAATTTGGATAATCATCTAATAATTTTGTGTAAATCAATATCGAATTATTCAAAAGACTTAAGTTGTAATAAGCTTCCGCTAACCAAAACATTGCTTCTTCTTTTCTTTCTTCATCTTTGGTATTTGATAAAAATTGATTTATATAAGGAATTGCCTCAGAGTTTTTTTGATTTTTGATTAAAGCTATACCATTTTTAAAAGCAATTTCAGATAAGTACCATTGTTTTTGTGGCATTATTATTTCAGAACTATTTTTTGCTAATTGTTCTGCTTTATTATATACATTTATTGCTTTTTCATTCAAGTTCAAAGCCATATAAGTTGCACCCAACATTATATAAATTCTCGTTGTTGTTACAGGGTCAATAGCTTCTTGGTCACCTTTTTCTAAGTATTTTTTTGCATTTTCATAATCTTTAATCTCATAATAATACTGCCCCAATTCAAGCAATACTTGCCCCAATAATGGATATGAATTTTCTGTAGATAAGGCAACTAATTCTTTGACTGCACTTTCATTCTTATCTAACTTTCGCAAACAAATTGCTCTGTATAATTGAGCAATTGATTTCGCATTCCAATCTTTATTATTCGAATTTTTAATTACCAAATCATAATACTTGAGTGCTTCTTCATAATTGTTTAAATTCAAATTTGACCAACCAGCTCCCAATCTTATGTGATTAATCAAAGGTGAATTGTAATATGTTTCCAAAAATGCTACATAATATTTGAGTGCATTTGCATAATTTCCGGCTTGGTTATTTGCCTCACCACGCAAATATGTTATATTCTCTCTATGATTTTCTGAATAAGTTTGATTCTCATAATCAATTCCAACACTATCTTGATTAGCAATCGAAATAAATATTGTCTCCGCTCTTTCTAATGTCAATAATGCTGAGTTGTAATTCCTTAACATCAAATGATTATTTGCTTCACGAATAAGAGTAGAGATATAAAGATTTGACTTTGGATATTTGGTTCTGATTAGTTTGTATAATGAAATTGCAGTTTCATATTCTTGTTTGTTTTCGTTTATTTGTGCCAAAGCAAATAAGGCATCATCGGCAAATTGCCCTTCTGGATATTCTTTGCTACACAATTCAAAAGTTTCTTCTGATTCAATATTTTTACCATAATAAGATAATGCTACTCCTCTCCAATAAAGCGACTTGTGAGCCAACTCTAAGTATATTGAATCTTTACGTTGATTATAGTTTTTAATGGCATTATTATATGTTTCCTTAAAACTTATCTCGGCTTGTTCCATATTATCCAATTCAAAATTTATCAATGATTTTTGATAAAAAACAAATGGTAAATATGGTGAGTTGTCTCTCTGTGAAATAAAATTATCTATTTTAGTTTCAGCTAATTTATAGTTATTCTCTGTAATAGCTAAATTGTGTTGCAAGTATCTTAATTTGTCAGTTGCTGAACTATTGTCATACTTTTGGAGTGACCTAACAACCTCTAATTCTGAATAATGAATTAATCCTCTATCAAAAAGTAATTTTGAATTTAGGTAATAATTATTAGTTGGGTCACTAAATACATCAACAATTTGACTTTTGCCGTTCTCAAAGTTTATTAAAAATATTGCTAAGTATAAAAATAATGTATTGAATAAAACATTTTTGATTAATAACTTAGGAGTATTTAATAATACCAAACTTTTCTTGTAACTTCTCATTATTAAATTTTTGTTTGAATTGAAAAATTTTGAATAAAATCAAATTATAATAAAAACAGTATAAAAAAAACAAAATAAAAATAATTATAAACTTTGATAAAAAAATAAAAAATTAATCATCAAAGTAATATACCAAAGTGATAATAAAAAATTACTTGACCAATAATTCTTGTCATTTATTTTAAAAGTAAAAAATAATTAAATATTCTTAATTAAATAACTCTTAATTGATTAAATTACAATAATTAAAGTAATGTTGTATTGTAATATTTTCTTAAAATATTTTATTTTTTAAAGTCTTTTTTGAATTGATTTTTATGCTGCTTATAAAAATACAATCTACAAAAATAATACAAATTATTTGAATATATTAAATAATCAAAAAATTATTCTAAAAATTGTCTTATTTTTGTTTTATATTTTTTCAATTTAATACTAAAATTATGAATTTACTCAATCGTATTAAAACAATATATTTAAAATTTAACTATATTTATAAAAATATTCATAACATAAATTATAACAAATATCACAAAAACAACAACTTAAGTCAAAAATCCATACAATTTATAAATATTATAACATTAACAATATTTATTAGTGGGTTGTATTCTTGTAATCAAAAGGCAAAAGACAAAATGATAAATGCTCCAATAGCTAAAAAAATACCGAAAGAATTAATTAAACATGATAATATAAGAATTGATAATTATTATTGGCTCAACCAAAAAGAAAATCCAGATGTAATAAAATATTTGGAAGATGAGAATGAATATACTCAAAAGTCAATGGAGCATACAACTGATTTGCAAAAAACTCTTTTCGAAGAAATAAAATCCCGAATTAAAAAAAATGACATTTCTGTGCCATTCAAAGATAATGGATATTATTATTATTCAAGATTTGAAGAAGGGAAAGAATACCCAACATATTGCCGCAAAAAAGAAAATCTCAAAAATACTGAAGAGATTTTATTAGATTTAAATATTATGGCTGAAGGCTTAGATTATTTTAATTTGGGTGATTATTCAGTCAGTACTAATAATTCAATTATAAGTTATAGTATTGATACAGTAAGCAGAAGAGAATATACTATTCAATTTATGGATTTATTGACAAAAGAAGTTTATAAAGAAAAAATAGAAAAAACTTCTGGCGAGATAATTTGGGCTAATGATAACAAAACTATTTTTTATAGCAAAAAAGATCCTGTTACTTTAAGAGATTATCAAATTTATAAACATACTTTGGGACAAGATCCCGCAAACGATGTACTTGTTTATCAAGAAGAAGACGAAATGTTTTCTGTTGGTGTTTCAAAAACTAAATCTGAAAAATATATCTTAATTGGTACTTTTAGCACTTTATCTTCGGAGTTTAGATTTTTAGATGCAGACAAACCTAATGGGAAATTTAAAATATTCCAACCAAGAACTAAAAATATGGAATATAACATTGAACATTATAATGATAAATTTTATATCGTTACAAATCATTACGCCAAAAATTTCAAATTGATGACTTCAAATTTAATTAACACTGGTATTAATAATTGGACAGAATTAATTGCACACAGAGATAACGTGTTTTTAGAAGATATTGAGATATTTAGAGATTTTTTGGTGGTAGAAGAAAGAAAAAATGGCTTAGTGCAAATCAGAGTCATCAATCAAAAAAATAAAGCAGAGCATTATTTAGATTTTGGTGAGCCTGTTTATAGCGTTTCATCTGGGACTAATTTAGATTTCGATTCAGAATTATTAAGATTTGGATACACTTCACTTACTTCTCCGAATTCAATCTATGATTATAACATGAATACAAAGGAAAGAGTTTTACTAAAAGAGGAAGAAGTAGTCGGCGGGTATGATAAGAGTGATTACATAAGTGAAAGAATTTATGTAAAATCTAGAGATGGAGTCAAAATACCTGTTTCGATAGTTTACAAAAAAGGTATCAAAAAAGACGGAAGTAATCCAGCTATACAATATGGTTATGGTTCTTATGGAGTAAATATGGATGTGTATTTCTCTACAGCAAGATTATCATTATTGGATAGGGGATTTGTTTATGTAATTGCACACATCAGAGGCGGTCAGGAGTTAGGTAGAGATTGGTATGAAAATGGCAAATTCCTCAAAAAGAAAAATACTTTTAATGATTTTATTGATGTATCAAAATTCTTGATAGAGAAAAAATATACTAACAAAGATAAATTATTCGCTATGGGTGGAAGTGCTGGTGGATTATTGATGGGTGCGGTTATTAATATTGCACCAGAATTATACAAAGGTATTGTTGCCTCTGTTCCATTTGTTGATGTTGTAACTACTATGCTTGATGAAACTATACCACTTACAACCGGTGAGTACGAAGAATGGGGAAATCCAAACGATAAGTTATATTACGATTATATGTTAACTTATTCTCCTTATGATAATGTAAAAAAACAAAACTACCCTAATATGTTGGTTACTACTGGATTGCACGACTCACAAGTACAATATTGGGAACCAGCAAAATGGGTCGCAAAACTTAGAGATTACAAAACTGATAAAAATAAATTATTTTTATTCACTCAAATGAAAGCTGGACACGGTGGAAAATCTGGTAGATTTGAGAGAATCAAAGAAATTGCTCTGCAATATGCTTTTATTTTGGATTTAGCAGGGATTGATAAGTAGGATTATGCCATAATAAACAACTTTACATAATACTAAATAAACCAACATTTAAACTTAAGTATAATTAATATTTTAATAATATAATATAAATTTGTATTATCAAAAAATGTAATTGTTTACTAAACAACATTAAATAAAGTTTATTATGTTAAGTGTGCTCGGTTTTTTGGGCTTATTGGGTTGTATTTTTGATTCTTTAAAAAATAAGAACAAAAACAAAAAATCAAATAATTTTTCTGATGCCTATTTTATTACAATTCAAAGCGAAGTATCATATTCATTTGGTGAGATTTTGGATTTGGAAGTCATTAGTAATGAAAATGGCATCACTAAATTATACGGTTTTTTTGAAGATCAAACTCAATTCCATAGCTTGTTAATCAAACTAAGAGACCTAAACCTAAAAATTATTAGTATTAATATCGAAGAGAAATAATTCATAATAAATTAAATCAAATTAAATCAAACAAATTAAAATTATTTTGTTTGATTTCGTTGTTATAAAAATAAATACGATAAAAATAAATAAGAAATAATTTTTTTTTTTTAATTTTTTTAATCAACTTAGTATTGGCTTGAAATTTTTATAATTAAAAAATGTCAACTCTTCAAAATTCAAAAATATTATCCACCAAACTTTTTGTACCTAAGTTAAAATCATATTTTATTAATAGAAATAGAATAAACGTAAAATTTGATAATATTCTTGACTATAAATTAGTTCTAATTTCTGCCCCTGCTGGATTTGGCAAAACTACCGCTGTTGTTTCTTGGTTAGATAGTTTAAATAGTACAATAAATAGCAAGATAACTACCAAGATAATTACCAAGATAAATTTAGAAGAGAATAAAAAGAATATAATCAGTTGGCTATCTCTTGATATTTCTGATAATGATATTAACAGGTTTATAAATTACCTTGTTTTTACCATTAATCAATCAGACGCAACAATTTTACCAATTTCTCAAACAATAATTAAATCTACAAATGATTTTGATTTAGAAAATATATTAATTGTATTTCTAAATGAAATTGCTGAATGTAACAAACAAATAATAATTGTTTTAGATGATTATCATAATATCGAAAATAAAGAAATTAATACTTCTCTAAATTATATCTTAGAAAATGCTCCAAATAACTTGCATTTCATTATTACCTCAAGAGTGGACCCCTCACTTAATTTGGGAAGACTAAAAGCTAATGGTGAAATAATTGAAATACGTGCTAATGACCTAAGATTTTCAAAAAATGAAACTCAAAAATTCTTAAGTAGAATTGTTAATAAAGAATTTAATGATAAACAAATTCAAAGATTAAAAGTTAGAACAGAGGGTTGGGCTGTCGGTATTCAATTAGCAGCGATAGCGATGCAATCCAAAACTAATCTTGATGATTTTATTAATAATTTTTCGGGCAATAATGTTTATATAATAGAATATCTTACAGAAGAAGTACTTAATAATCAATCTCAGGAAATCCAAGAATTTCTTATTATGACTTCAATATTTAAGAGATTTAATGCTGATTTAGCTAATTTTGTACTACAAAAAGATAATTCTTATGAAATTATTGATACTTTATTTCATTCGAATATGTTTTTAATTCCTCTTGACGAAAATAAAAACTGGTGGAGATATCATCATCTATTTAGCGATTTATTACAATTTAGACTTAAATCAAGGTACCAAAACAAATACATTGAATTATTCCAAAGAGCTACAGAATGGTTATTTGAAAATAAATTATATAATGAAGCATTCGAATATTCTATCAAAGCAGAAGACTATGGTTTGGCTTCGAAAGTCTTTGAAGAGTTAGCTACAATTATGATCACCAACGGTGAAATTAACTTAGTTATAAATTTAGCTAATAATTTGCCCAATGAATTCATTGAAAAATATCCTTTTGTTTCTATACTTTTAGCTTGGGCTTCTTGTCTGACTGGAAATTTAGAAAATGTCAAAGAATTAGTCAATAATGTTGAAAAACTATTACAAAATCCTAATGATTTTACCACTGATTTAGTTCAAGAATTGGAAGCCCATTTAATTTTAATCAAAACTATTCAAGATGGACCAATTTATACCAGAAATCCTAATGATTTAGATACTATACACCAGCAAGCATTATTAGCGAAAAGTAAAATTAAAGAAGATAACTATCTGTTGCATAGTACTATCGAACAAATAATAGGGGAAAGTGCTAATATTAGCAAAAAATGGGCAAAAGCTGAAGAATCACTATACAAATCTTTTCAATTAGGTGTCAAAGCCGAAAATTATTATATTGCATCCATTGCAGCCAGAAATTATACCGAATGTTTAATCAGACAACTCAAAATTGAAAAAGCTTATGAGTTCTTAGATGAATTTTCTTCAATGCCTTATTTATACATTAATAATACAGAATCTCCTCTGAAAGCTTTCTTTTATGAGAGCAAAGGAAAAATTGAATTTCTAAAAAATAATATAGAAGAAAGTAATAGATTATTCAAAATTGCTTATGAGCAAGGAATCAAAATTTTTAATAGAATTATGATAATGTTTTCTTCTACAAGTTTATCAGAATCATTATTATATTTAGACCAATTTGATAATTCATTAGAAATTATTAATAGCACCAAAAAATATCAAAATTCACAAATTAAGGCTATTTGGGAATTAAAAACTTTGAATATTCAAGCAAAATATATTATTTATCTGAATAACTTAGGTAATAAAAATTCCAATAAAAATTATAATAAAAATTATAATAAAAATTCCAAAAATAATGAGTTATCTAATAATCTCACGGAATTGAACTCAATTTATTATCAAATTCAAAATAATTCATTAATAAAATTAGATGAATATGTTAGAATTTATAACTCTCGCATTGCTATTGAATTAGAATTATTTGATGAAGCGGAAAATTCATTAAAATCGTTATTTGATGAATATTTGGCTAATGAAGCTTTGTTATATTTATCAATCGTAGAATTATATTTATCAATATTATATTTCAAAAAACATAAACAAAACATTGAAAGTAATTACAAAGTGGATTTTGCTAATTATGAAAAAGGGAAAAATCACCTCGCTAATTCCATTAATATAATTTACAAAAGTGGCTTTTCAAAAAATTATATTAATGAAGGTAATTTAGTTTACGAACCATTAAAAGAAATTATCTTGCATATTAACAATGATAACAAGTTACAATTTAATTTTGTCTCTTTATTGATAAATACTATTAAATTAAATAACGAAAATATTGAAGAGAAAAATACCGAAGGAATGAGTGAAAGAGAAATTGATGTATTGAAATTATTATCACTCGGTATGACAAACCAAGAAATAGGGGATAAACTATTTGTTGCTTTGGGTACTATCAAAAAGCATACGAACTCCATCTACAACAAATTAGAAGTAGCGAATAGAACTCAAGCCATCACAAGAGCAAAAGAAATTGGGATAATTTAGTATTTCTGACGAATCAAAATACAACTTAAACAAGACAAAAAAAAGACCTATCAGAATATTGATAAGCCCATAATTGAGGTATAGAATGAAAAAAGATTTTTTACTCAATCCTTAAATCTTTATTTAGAAATTACTATATAAAAATCACTACATCACATCACTAAATAGATTCAACAAAATTAAATTCTGCTATCAAATATCAAACCTTTGTTAATTGATTGAGTTTGTACCTTAGCATTTCTATTGAATACTTTGTGTTTTTCAATTTGCTTTGCACTTTCTGGAAATAAACTTTTGAAATAATCTCGTTCATTATCACTAAGTAATAAATTGGGATTGTTTTGTATTTTTGCAAAATTCAATTTAATATCATTCTCCAAACCAACTGACTTTGTAACTTTTGCTGTTACATTATTTTTTGCAGTTTTCAGCTTAGAACTAACGTTCGAAATAGAATTAGATACTGAATTAGGTACCGAATTCGATACCGACTTAGCAAAAGATTGATTTACAGAATTTATAACTCCAGAGTCTTTACCCAAACTCTGTGATTTTTGGTACGATTGAATATAAGGATCTTTATAAACGGATATTTGCATACTATTAAACTTGAGTTTTAATTTGTTTTTTTAATTATTAATTATACTTATAATTCTTAATCTATCTTATAAAAAATTATACCAATAAATGAATTCTTCACAACTAATTTCATTTTGCTTCATAATTCGCTCTTAATTTTAAATAATTTCTATTTATTTTAAATTTCCAAAGAATTACGTGCAATATTTTTAGCAGAATCAACAACCCCAGTATTTGCTTCAAATGCCCTTTGAGCAGATATCATCTCCACCATTTCAGTTACTATATTGATATTTGGCATTTTTACGTAACCATTTACATCAGCATCTGGGTGATGAGGATCATAAATTATCCTTGGAGCAGAATTGTCGTTAGCTGTTTTTGCTTGCAAAACACTGTAGTCTGGTGGATATTTCCCTTGCTTAGCTGTAGGAGCGTGGTCAGGGCTGGATTTGTCCATCGAAATGAAGTGATGCATCTCTTCATCAAACGGACTTCCGTGAATTGCTCTGACTACAACTACTTCTCGCCTGTACGGTTCACCATCAATACTTTTTGTAGTATTTATGTTAGCAATATTTTTTGCTGTCGAACTTAACCTCATTCTTTGAACAGACATTCCTTGTCCGCTTATATCAAATGAGGAAAATATATTTTCTGCCATTTATTACACCACAAATATAATATGAAAAAATATTAATATATCTATTATTTTATAAGAAAAACTACTTAATTTTCAACTTTTTTTTAAATTAGGTAATTTCTTCAGTTATAGTCTATCTCTTAGAAATAATCGAAAAATTGAAAAAGTTCGAAATGTTAAAAAGTAAATTTAAAAGTAAATTTAAATTTAACCTATGAACCCGAACTACTTCCCCTAATTGCACTTTGCATTCCGTTAAAGAACTTCTTTGTAGATAAAGATGCAAATCTAAATCTAATTTGATTTTGAGCCATTTCTGACATTTCTTTATCAATATTTACGTGAGTTTCACCAGAAAAAAATATTTCTGCCTCAGGAATTTCTCTGTCCATTTTCTCACCCTCTACATCACCGCCATTTGACATACCAATTGGAATATGATTACCTTCAGAGGTAGCCCCTTTTATTACAACTTCTTGGTTTACAAACATTTCTTCAAATTTTACTCTCTCTGGCCTATACTTTGGTGATGTTGCATTAGCTATGTTTTTGGCAGTTGTTTGCTGTCTCAAAGCATAGGCATCCATCGCTCTATTCATCAATGGCAATCTATTTTTAAATAAATGTTGTCTAAATATCATATTAAATTAACCTCATAACATTGATACAAAGTAAAAAAGCAGTAAGAGCAATATTATATTAGAAAAATAAATAGTTGTAATATTAATAATAATGTACAATATTATCCAAATAATATTAGTTATAACTCACAAATATTAATTATTCAATATAAGTGCCATAAAAATAAATTGCTGATTATTTATTTATGTTAAATTTTTAATATTCTTAGATGCAATTAAATTTTATTTCTAAATCTTTCTTTTCATAATATTAAATTTTATTATCAAACTATTTAAATCATATATTTACAACACTAATTCAGAAATATGATAAAATTAATAAATATAAAACTAAAAAAAAATAGAAAAAATTAATATTATCATAGTATTATTTATAATAAAAATAATTAAATTGAGTGTGTAGTTTTATTGAAAAGTTAAATTATAATAATGGTTATTATTCTTCAATTGTTTAATATTAAACTATTTGAAAAAATAAAGATAATTTACTATAATTTAATTTAAGAATTTCAAATATATCAATACTAATAAGTAAGCGAAAAAATGAAAATAGAATATAATTTTACAAAATTAATCGATGAATTAAAATCTAAAATTAATTGCAATAATAGTACAAATCATAATATTTTAGATTTTGATGAAAATAGAATGCAAAAATTCACAAAATCGATTAACAATATTTATTTTGATTTCAGCAAAAATCAATTAAATGAAACTGTTTTAAATGAATTAGTTCAACTGGCAAAGAAATCCCCAATTTCCGAAAAGTTGAGCCAATTATTGAATGGTGACAAAGTAAACTTCACCGAGCAAAGGGAAGTATTACACTATGCATTAAGATATAATAATAACGATAATTCAAAATATAAATTTAATTTTTTAGATGCAAATCCTAATATAAAAGTTGAAATTGATGCTGTAAAATCACAAATGGAATTATACGTAAATAAATTCCGTAATCAAGAAATTAATGGATTTACCGGCAAACCACTTAAATACATTATTAATATAGGAATTGGTGGCTCTGATTTGGGTCCTAAGTTTGTTTCAAATGCATTAAATAACTTCAATAATTCAGATATTCAAACATTTTATGTTTCAAATATTGACCCAAGTGATTTATTAGAGACAATCAATAAGGTAAATCTCGAACAGACTTTATTCATAATTGCCTCCAAAACCTTTACCACATTAGAAACAATATCTAATGCAGAATTAGCCAAAGAAATATTTTTGGTAACACAAAATGCAAAATTCGAAGACATACAAAAGCACTTTATTGCAATTTCTACAAATGTTGAGCTCTGTCTTAAATTCGGAATCTCTGAACATAATATATTCAAATTTTGGGATTGGGTAGGCGGTAGATTTTCTTTATGGTCAGGTATTGGACTTTCTATTGCTCTTACTATCGGTTGGAATAATTATCAAGAATTATTAGAAGGTGCATTTGAAGCGGATAAAAATTTTATTGAAACTATTGTAAATAATGATTATGAAAATAATATTTCATTAATGATGGCTTTAATTGGGATTTATCATCGCAATGTATTGGATTATAATTCTTATGCTGTAATTCCTTATAGTCATAATTTGAGTATGTTACCTGAGTTTTTGCAACAAATTGATATGGAGAGTAATGGCAAAAGTTATGATATAAATTCCAATGAAGTAAACTACAAAACTGCGTCTGTTTTATGGGGAAGAGCTGGAACAAATGCACAACATTCATTTTTCCAATTACTCCACCAAGGTGAAAATATCATTCCAATAGATTTTATCAGTGTCAAAAAAAACCTTTTCTCCAAATTCTCACAAACAACAAGCCAGAATAAAGATAACACCAAATTATTAGAAAAAATACAACTTAATTATCAGCAACTATTATCAAACTATATTGCTCAAAGTGAAGCACTTATGATTGGCAAAAATTATGAAACTGCACTTAATGAATTGAACCAAAAATCAACTTCCGATATCAATATTAAAAATGAAGATTTGGCAAGGCACAAAACTTTTGATGGCAAAAGACCATCAACTTCTATACTCTTAGATGAATTATCGCCCAAATCCCTTGGTACATTAATTGCCATTTATGAAAATAAAATTATTGCACAGGGTTTTATTTGGAATATTAATTCTTTTGACCAATGGGGAGTAGAGTTAGGTAAAGAACTATCAAAAAAAATTACTACTGACATAAATAACAACCAAAATATCGAAAATTATTCATTATCAACTCAACAAATGATTAATAAAATCAATGATTAATCAAATTAAACAAAAAATATCTAACAAAAAAAGAGCCATCGGCTCCTTTTTTTAATATATATAAATATTCATCAATCTCTACTATTTTCTATTATTCAAAATATATTATTTTTGAACATTAAAAGCAATTGAGTTTTTGTTCAATTCACCACCAACGAAATTATAGAAATATTTTCCGTTAGAAAAATTAGATAAATCTAAATTCAAATCTTCTGAGTTGTTGATATTTTTTTCTAAAATAATTCTACCATCATAAGAAAATACTTGAATACTTGTTGGTAATTTTCCATCTTCAACTCTAACATTTAAGTTGTTATTTGTTGGATTTGGAAACACATTAATTGTTGATATAGATTTTTCGACAGATAATACAAGAACTTCACAAGTTACTTGAAAAGTTACAGACTCATTTGGATTTTCTTCTACAAAAAATGTATAACTAACTTTCGATATTCCATTATATCCGTTTGGATAAATGTAACCCTTGAACCAAGCATCTTTACTTTCTGAATTTGCTGGGATATTGATACTGAAATCAGACTCAAAAAAAGCTCTTTGTGGTGCATAACAAAAACCAGGTTTTACAGGGTCGTTTACATCACCCCAACAAAACGTTGCAGAATGTCCCAAAAATACTCCAAATGCATCTCTTTCATCAGAACCAATTAATTCTATAACCGACATACTACATTTAACATTTAAGTCTTGGTCTGTTAGATTTCTGAAATTCGCATTAATTGAAATTTCAGCTTGTGATGAATTACCAAAAACACTTGTATCACTTTTAGTGATTTCTAATTTTTGTGCAGAAAGATTTAAGTTAGAAAAAACCAAAATCAATAAAACAAATATGAACTTGTTAATATTATGATTAAATTGCTGAGAAAAATTATCTGAAATAAATGGTAATTTATTTTTCATTAGATACTCCTATGATTTATAAAATGTAATTGTTTATTTGACGTTATTGAATATAATAATTTTATTACAATTTAAAACTTTTAATTTATATTGAAAAATAATTCAAGACAAATTAGATGATATTTATTAATATTTTATAATATTATATAAATTTGAAACTATAATTTAAAAAATCAGTATTAAAACTAAGAACAAAATTAATAAAAAAGTTTAATATTTAAAAACAAAGGATAATATGCAACAATCTAAACATCAAACTAATTTTACCAAAATTTCTTTATTACTACTATTTATTTTAACTTTTGTAACGCTTAATGTGAATAAGACGCTTTCAGAGGAAAAAAAGTTACCAGCAGTTAAAGTAAAAAATTTAAAAGGTGAGACTGTTTCGACTGATAAGTTCAATAATGACGGCAAACCCTTTGTTATTAATTTTTGGGCTACTTGGTGCAAACCTTGTATTTTGGAACTTAATAACATAAACGAACATTACGCAAAATGGCAAAAAGAAACTGGCGTAAAAATTATTGCTATTTCCATTGACGACTCCCGCAATACCAAAAAAGTCGCTCCATTTGTAAATGGTCGTGGCTGGGAATACGAAGTATATTTAGATGAAAATAGTGATTTTAGACGTGCGATGAATGTCAATAATCCACCTCAAACGTTTTTGATAGATGGAAAAGGTAATATAGTTTATACTCATAATGGGTACGCACCTGGTGACGAAAAACATCTCTATGAAGAAATAAAAAAACTAGTAAATAAAGAATAAATAATTAAAATTGAAAAATTCAAGTTACAATACAGTTTTGATTACAGGAGCCTCAGCAGGAATTGGTGAGGCTTTTGCTATTAAATTCGCAGAAGCCGGCTATGATTTAATTCTTTTGGCAAGAAGAATTGAAAAGTTAGAATCATTAAAAGAAAAAATCCAAAATACATTTAAAGTTAATGTTAACATTTTTGACGTTGATGTTAGAAATAACAAACATTTAACTAATATTGTTGAGCAAAATCAAGATATTTTCGCAAAAGTAGATATTTTAGTAAATAATGCTGGTTTGGCTCTTGGCTTAGAAAAAATCCAAAATGGCGTCTTGGATAATTGGGAAACTATGATAGATACTAATATCAAAGGTCTGTTGTATATTTCTAGACTTATTTTGCCTATTATGGTAAATAAACAAAAAGGACTTGTAATAAATATTGCCTCAATTGCTGGCAGAGAAATGTACCCATCTGGAAATGTATATTCTGCCACAAAATCTGCTGTTAGAGCCCTTTCAAAAAGTATGAATATTGACTTAAATGGCACCGGTGTCAAAGTTTGTAACATAGACCCAGGTATGGTAGAAACAGAGTTTTCTCTTGTTCGATTTAATTGGGATAAAGAAAAAGCACAAAAAGTTTATAATGGATTTACACCACTATTTGGTGAAGATATTGCTAATATTGGATTATGGATAGCATCAATGCCACAACATATCAATATACAAGATTTATTAGTAACTCCAACCGACCAAGCTACAACTACAATCACAAACAGAAAATTATAATAAAAATTCTTTTTAAGTTAACCAACACATAATTTGTTAACTTAAACAATTAATTACATATAAGTAAACAAACCTGAAATCCATTTTTGTCCATAGACCAATTTTGTGATTTTACTATTCCTTTACCGTTAATTTTAGTCAATATCCCGTCTTTCTGAAGAATAGATATTGCTCTTCTGATAGATAAACCAATTACGTTATGTTTGATAATTTTAGGTTTGTTTTGTTCTGAGTTTGTCTCCGAATTTTTATTTGAATTTATGTCATTATTATTCGACAAATTCTCACTCGAACCTTTGATTGTAACATCTACCCTTGTACCCACTGGTACTTTTTCGCCTTCTTTTGGATATTGCTCAAAAACAAATCCAGCATTAGTATGTGAACCTAACTTAAGTCCCAAAATACTTAATTCATTAATAGCATCTACTACTTTCATACCTGAGATTGCTGGCACAAAAACACTATCAACTTTTCGAATTACACTATCACTATTTGTATTTATTTCACTTTCTTTGATTCTATATTTAGAAAAACTTGGGTACATATTCATTATCCTTACAGCAATATCTCTAAATATTGGAGCAGAATTAGCACCACCATAAATACTAAATTTTGGTCTGTCAACTACTACAATTACAGCAACCTGTGGGTCTTCTGCCGGATAGAACCCTACAAACGAGGCATTATAGTTTTGTTTCGAATAAACACCATTCACTAATTGTTGAGAAGTGCCAGTTTTGCCTGCTACCCTCATTCCTCTAATTCTTGCTGCCTTACCAGAGCCACTATCTACAACAGCTACTAATAAATCTGTTACCTTACGAGCAATAGTATCGGTTATAACTCTTCTAATAGTTTCTGGTCTAAATTCTTGAACTACACTTCCTTTATTATTAAATATTTTTTTCAAAAAGTATGGTTTCATCATCACGCCGTTGTTTGCTAATGTTGAATAAGAATTTACCATTTGTAGAGCAGTAGAAGACAATCCATATCCGTGACCCATATATCTTTTTGAACCATGATGAAAATTAGCTGGTTTTGGTATCGAACCCTTTACTTCCCCTGGGAAATCTATTCCAGTCAAAATCCCAAATCCAAAATTTCTTAGATAACTATAAAACTTATTATCTTCAATTCTATTTGCCAAATTTGCGAATACAATATTACTCGACTGCTCCATCGCTTTCTTAAATGGTACTCTTCCAATTCCGTGAACATCTCTAATTGTATAGCCCTTGAATTTGGCTACACCACCTAATCCATCTACCATAGTATTTGTTTCTATCAATCCTTCTTGCATTGCAGAGGCAGCAGTAATCATCTTAAAAGTAGAACCCGGCTCGAATATATCTGTAATACCTCTATTTCTCATTCCTTCGACTGAACTCTTATTAATATTTTTTGGGTCAAATGTAGGATAAGAAGCCATAGATATTATCTCACCAGTCTGTGGCTTTACTACAATCACAGTACCGGCTTCTGCTCCAGAGCGTTCCATACCTGCCAAAAGTTCGTGTTCTACAATCCTTTGTATATCTATATCAATTGATAATTGTATAGAATTTCCGTGAATAGCAGATACAATAGGGTGGTCAGCGGATACTCTTAAATGTCCAAACGCATCTCTGTATGTTTTTAGAAATCCATTTTTACCATTAAGTAAAGTATCATAAATTAATTCAATTCCACTTTGCCCTTTGTTCAAAAAATTAGTTATACCAATAATTTGAACCCCAATATTACCATAAGGCAATGACCTTTTTGGCTCTTCAATTAAAATTAATCCTTTATCTTGTATAGCTTTAAGTTTTGTAATTAATTCGTAATCTATTCCTGATGCTAATTTTACGAAACTGCGTTTTGATTTATTGATTTTAGCCAATATCTCATTCTGATTGAGTCCAACAATTTCAGCGAGTTCTTTTGTAACACTTTTTTTGTCTTCTAATACTTTTGGGTCTATTGCAATGGTAATAGTTTTGATTGTAGTGGCAAGTATCTGACCATTTCTATCATAAATATTACCTCTTTCAGCTGCTAATGTTAGTTGTGTTTGGTGTTGCTTTTCGGCTCTTAGGGCGTACTCTTCTCGTTCTAATACCTGCACCTTGAATAATTTAGCTGCAATTATTATAAATCCAAGTATAATTACTAAAATTACAGAATAGAATTTCCATAATTTTTTCGATTTATATTCACTTGATTTATTTTTACTTTTTAATTTATCTAACATTTCATTTTCTCAAACTATTCTAAGATTTGTCTTCAATTAACTATTGTAGTGTGATTGCTACTATTACTACTATTAGTATTTTGATTTATCAATATAAAATGGTGCTTCTGTCGCTTTTTCAAACCCCAATTGTTCAATTGCAATTTTATTGATTCTTTCTGGTGATTGCATCTCTACTAACTTTACTTCTAATATTTTATTTTTACTGTTTATTTCATTTCTGAATTTGTTGAGCTTTACAATATCATCTAACAATTTTGTAACTACTCTTACATTTGAAACGAAAAATACAACGCAAAATGAAACAATTATAATATAAACAAACAATCCCCATCTGTTAATATTGAGCCATACTTTAAAAAATATGTAAAACTCACTATTCTTAAATGCTTCTTTAAGGGTTGCTTTTATTTCTGATTTTGAATTAATCTTTGATTTGTTCTTAGAATTAGTTTTTACCGGAGATTGTCTGGTAGAAGAATATTTGACACCAGATTCAAAATTAAAATCAGTTGGATTATCTGTCGGATCTTCATTTTGGTTGTTAATAGAAGTTTTACCATCAATATCGTAACTATTCGAACTATTCAGATTACTCAAATTATTCAAATTTTCTAAATCCGAATCATCTGAATCCTTTGAATTATAGTTAGTATTACTACTAATATTGCTGCTATCTAAATCATCATTATAAATATTATCTTTATTCAAGACTTTTTCTCCCCCCAAAGAAATAAATCTAATAACTTATCTAATTACAAAAATAATAAATACTTGTCTAATTAATGCAAAAAATTAAATTAATACTAAAAAAATGTAAAAATTTATTTATCTTATTTTTTATTATCAAAAATTATATTATATTTGTATGTGATTAACTCGCCTTGTTTAAATTAATAAAAGGTATGTACATAGTTTTATTAATTTTATATAAAAATGATTCAAATTTTCTCCGAAATTTTAAACTAATTATATAAATAATTATTATACATTTACAAAAATACTTTTTACTCTTCATAGACCTATTTGACAGGCAGAAATAAATTCAAAAATCATTAGTTTTAGGTTTATATTTAATTAAACATTATTAATAATTACTTAGTAATATCTTTATATCCCATTAATTCTTATTAATAATAAAATCTTTCATAAATAATTTTGGAGTTGTTTTTGACAACCGGTAGAGATAATAATCAAAGATCACCAATGCGTGGTAGAGATAGTAATAGTAATAGGTCTTCTTATGATAATAGAGACAATAGAGATAGTAGAGACAACAGAGATAGTAGAGATAACTACTCTAATGATTATCGCGATAGAGACAACAGAAGGGACAACAGAGACTTCAAAGAACCTCGTGAAATCAAAGAAAGTACTATCGAAAAACATACTATCATTGACTTGAGTCAGCTCAAAACCAAAAAAATCGCAGAACTAACCGAAATTGCTAAAAACTTAAATATTCCTAATTACACTGATTTAAGAAAAAATGAATTAGTGCTAAAAATTGCTGAAACTCAAAACCAAATGCAAAATCATGAACCCAATTCTGAGGGATTATTAGCAAGTGGTGGAGTATTAGAAGTATTGCCTGACGGTTATGGCTTTTTGAGATCACAAAGCTATAACTATCTACCTTCGCCAGAAGATATTTATGTGTCTCCTTCACAAATCAAAAAATTTATTCTTAGAACTGGTGATACTGTTAATGGATTGGTGAGACCTCCAAAAGATAATGAAAGATTTTATGCACTATTAAAAGTTGAAAGTGTAAACTTCCTTTCGCCTGACGTTACCCGTGATAGAACTATTTTTGATAACCTAACTCCATTATATCCTAATGAAAGGTTGCAATTAGAAACTACTCCAATGCAATATTCTATGAGAATTGTTGATATGCTTTGTCCTGTCGGAAAAGGGCAAAGAGGTCTAATTGTTGCTCCACCAAAATCTGGTAAAACAATTTTATTGCAACAGTTCGCTAATTCTATCTCCAAAAATCACCCAGAAGTAAAACTTATTGTTTTATTGATTGATGAAAGACCAGAAGAAGTAACTGATATGCAACGTTCGGTAAATGCAGAAGTTGTCGCATCTACATTTGACGAACCGCCTGAAAGACACGTGCAAGTTGCTGAAATGGTGTTAGAAAAAGCCAAAAGACTTGTCGAAGCAAAGCAGGACGTTGTTATTTTATTGGACTCTATCACAAGACTTGCAAGAGCTTACAACACAGTTGTACCGCACTCTGGTAAAATCTTATCTGGTGGGGTTGATGCACAGGCACTTCACAAACCAAAAAGATTTTTCGGTGCTGCACGTAAAGTCGAAGAAGGTGGCTCACTGACTATCGTTTCGACTGCCTTGATTGAGACTGGTAGTAGAATGGACGAAGTGATATTTGAGGAGTTCAAAGGTACTGGTAATATGGAATTAGTTCTTGATAGAAAAATCTCAGAACGTAGAGTATTCCCAGCTATTGATGTCAATAAGTCTGGTACGAGAAGAGAAGATTTACTTCTTGACCAAGATACTCTAAATAAAGTATGGATTTTGAGAAAAGTGCTTAATGATTTGCATCCAGTCGAGTCTATCGAATTTATGTTGGACAGACTAAAAAATACAAAAAACAACAAAGAATTCCTTATTTCAATGAATTCCTAATCCATTCTTAAACTATTCTTAATCAACAACATACTATTAAACAAAAAAGCCAACTATATAACTGATAGTTGGCTTTTTTTTTATCTTTAATTCCACAAATGCTTATCTTAAAAAGGGAAGTTGATATTTATTGCAAAACCTGTGTTTGTCGTTTTGATTGGACCTAAGCCAAATCTTAATTCAAATCCTAAATAAAAAACATTCGATATAAATGTTGGTATTCTATCAAACCCAAATCCAACTTCTGTAAAATATTGACCGTTAGTAGTTATATAACTTTTATCTCTGTTATTCAGAGTTTTCCCTGTCAAAACAGTAAAGCTAAGCTCTGGACCACGCCCCTCATAAGTAGGTAATCCGACACCTCGCCATAGATAGTCCGATAAATTTAATTTTGCACCGTAAGTTTGCATCTCATACCCACCGTAATAGCCAAGTGGTGCGGTCATAAATGCAAAATCTGTGGTGATAAATCCAAGGTGTGTCGGTAATCTAAATAGATATTGATTTGGCGAGTCTTTGCTTGCTCTGCTCACACTTGTATGCAACTCCAAGGCAATCGGCTGGTAACCAGTATAAAATAATGGCAAATATAGATTTGCTTTAGCTTGGACTGCATTAAATTTGTTATTAGTGGTATTTGTCTCATTATTGAAAATTTGCTCACCTGCCATTCCGTTCAAACTTAACTTAAATTTAAAGTCATTCCCTTTGTTTTTATATGAATCATTCCAAAAGTCTAATTTTGCAATGTATTTGTTATAATGCCCATCATCAACTAAGTCATTGATATCCATATAATCTAATTCTCTCCACTTACCATTATAACTTCTGAATATAGACCAGTCAGTAGTTTTGAAGGCAGAATAATTCCTTACATTTTGATAATTAAGCGATAGATTAATAAACTCACATTTTGAATTTAATTTTACATCAATTCCCTCATTAATATAGTAATCATAAAAGTCATTCTGCATTAAATTAGCAAATAAGTTATTGACAATAGGTTCGTATTGTCTGCCAAAAATTGCATTTTCGAGCTGATTAGTATATTTCGCACTCACATCTAATTTAAAATTTTTATTATTATATATTGGTAAATTTATTCCAGCATCTCCGAAAAATCTTTTCTGCCCAGTACTATAGGAGCCCTTAAATTCTGTTTCAAATGTTTTGAAAAATTTAGAAGTAAGGTTTAACCCCAATTCCGCCTCTGCAACTCTATTATAGTCCAAAATTGGTAATACAGAAAACGTTACATTCTTTTCTTCTTTAGTTGCTTCACTGGTGTCCAACTTAGCCAAAGAATCAATTTTATTATAAATAAATAACTCCTTTTCAGAGATAGTACGTAGTGAGTTCTGCTCCCAAAATTCAATTTTTGCAGAATCGGCTAATCTAGCAACAGTTACTGTCGGCACTGAGTTTAAATATACGCTATCTGGAAGTGATTTATTTATTTTGATATTATTATACATCGATGTAGCCGTAACATCTGCTCCAATATCAATTACGCCCGACAAAATTTCTACTTTTGCTCTTGCTTTAGTTTCTAATAATGTTGGAGACCAAATATCATTTTCATTATTTTCAAATTTCTGACTAAAAGAAATGAATTTGAAAAAATCTATTGCAGTTGTCGCCGAAGGCTCCAAATTAATTTCAACTAAATTATAAGTCGTTTCCAAAATATTAATCTTACCGATAAACCCTGGGTACAAATCGCTTTTGGGACTTACTTCGATAATATAGATATATTGATTTTCAAAAAATTTTCTATCAATTAATTTGTAATTATAATAACTTAAAGCATTTTTACTCAACGGACTTACAATATTCACATTAATTACCTTCACGTTATCATCATAAAAGTTTACGTATTTTGATAAAGTGAGGATATTATCTTGAGGTTGAAAATTTGCTGTTTGTCTTCTTTGAAGTATAAAATTTTTGTCTAATTTTTGCTCTTTGTCTTTGTAATTAATTGCAAAAGTTTCCAAAATAAACATTTGCATTTTATCAATCTGTCTTTGTTGTTTTGCTTCATCTTCATCGTTCCCACCTAAGGAAGAAGTGATTGACAATGTATTTCCATTTGCTTTTGTTGTGGTATTTGTGCTGTTGAATATACTCCCATCTAACTCAATAGTTAATTTAGAGTACAATGTACCTTCAAAAGTTTTTAATTTATTTTGATTTTCAATTTTTTTATTTATAGCTCTTTTGATTATTTCTTCTACTTCAATATTTGCGGTTACATTTGTTGTAGAGTTAGTTATCGGCTCTGGAACTAGTTCGATTTCAGCACTATCTTTTAGGTTTACAATTTCAATCAATTTAGATTTATACCCCAAAGAATTAATTCTAAGATTTTTGTCAGCTTTATATATCGGTAATTTGAATTGCCCTTTGGTGTTAGTGTAGGTGCCTCTTTTGCCATCATCTAACTTCAATCTCGCACCAATAATAACATTTCCAGTTTTTGAGTCGATAATTCGCCCATTAATTGTTCTCATCGCAGGGTCTTTAATTGATTGAGAATTTGAAATATGGATAGAAAATATAATTAATAAAACAAAAATAATGTAATTAGTTTTTTTAGACTTTAGCATAAATTAATCTTAGAAAAATTGAAAATTGAAGTATTATATTTGATAATTAATAATCAAACCTTTATTTATTTATTAAACGATTAATAATCAAAATAGTTATTTCACCTCCCCAAAAAAAATATTTTTTTTATATTCAAAAAATAGTTATATTCTTTTTTTAAATAATTAAAACTAAAAATATTTATGCAAAAAATGAAAAAAGTCTTGATATTTGGTTTGTTAATTCTTGCTATAATAATGAACAATGAGGTAAAAAGCAACGAAACTAATAAAGAAATCAGATATTATGGGAAAGTAACGGATTTCAATAATAAGCCAATAAAAAACGCTGAAATATTAATAAGTACTTATAAAGATTCTAAAACTATAGATACTATATTTAAAGTTAATTCTGAAGGTAATTATGATTTTAAATATTTAACTTATAAGAATAATGTTACTTTTACAATTGGTGCAGAATTTAGAAATACTTATAAAATCAAAATAAATACTGCATATAAAGAAAATGATTATAATTTAAATTTTAAGTTAGGTGGATTTCCTGAAAAAAGATTTAATAAAAATGTATATTTAATAGTTTATAATTCAAATTTTGAAAGAATCTTAGATACAACGATGACAAAAATTGAAACTAATGGTGATTTAAATAAATATAGTTTTGATTTACAAAGCAATAATGATACAATATTTTATCAAATTGATGGATACGGATTAAATACAAGAAATGGAACTCAATTTGACTTTAATAAAAACGATGGTAGTTGTGATTTTCTAAGCTGCATTATTAACAAAAATAAAGGTGAAATTACACAAATAATATTTGACGAAAGTTTATTACCAGATTATAATGTAAATAGTGAATTTAGTTCTAATGATGAATTTCTAAAAGATATAGTAACTGTGAATAATTTTACAGATTACTTTGGTCAAACAACGACTTTATCAGATTTAATTTTTGTTAAAGATAGTATAAAAAGACAACATAATTATGATAGTATAGTAAATAAAATTATAAATTATAATTACAAAACGAAATTTAAAGAAGTTGAATATTCATTAACCAAAGACAAATCCTATTTGATTGATTGGATGAATGGCTCATTAGAGCTCAGTGAGTTACCTGTTTCTGAATATAAGATTGATTTTAATTACTTTTGTGATTCCATTCCTGATGACGCTAAATTTTGGGAAATTAATTATAGTTATATTAATAATTATTTTTGGAACATTGATTCTAATAAAGTTAAAAAATATTTTAATAAATTTAAAAATAATAAAAATAGGGAAGTTGTCGCTGCAAACTTAGCAGCACAAGTTAGTTTTAATAAATTTAAGATTAAAGATAGTACAAAAGCAGAAGAATTAATAAATTTAATCATTACTGAGTATAGAGATACTTATTATGGAGATTATATTTTCTATGAATACTCAAAAGAAAAGCCAATCACAATAGGCAAAAAAATGTTAGATTTTTCATTACCAAAATTTACTGACAGTTTAGAAACAGACAATATATCTTTGGAAAGTCTCAAAGGAAAATATGTCCTATTTGACTTTTGGGCGACTTGGTGCGGACCGTGTATTGCTGAATTACCTAATTTAATTAAAGCTTATGAAGAGTTAAAAAGCGATAAATTTGAGATTATAAGTATTTCAATTGACCCTAATATTAGTTTGCCAATTAATAATTATAAAAAGAAAAAAAATATGCCTTGGATTAACGTTTTTGCAGAGGGCAATTGGAACAATAAATTAGTTAAAGATTTGGGGATAAAAGGTATTCCATCTAATTTTGTGATAGACCAAAATGGAATTATTATTAATGAAGGAAATGGATTAAGAGGCGAAGAATTGTTAATAACTTTGAAAAAAATCCTAAAAGTAGAATAAATAAACGAAATAAAACAATTTACAGACATTATAAAAATATTTATGCAAAAAATGAAAAAAGTCTTGATATTTGGTTTGTTAATTATAGCTTCTAAGAATTATGGTCGAAATCGCCAACATCTTGTAACTGCAAAGAGTTAAACTATAGTTATGATTATTTTATTTAATAAAAAATGTAGTATTGCATTAATATAAATGATTATAACTAAGCCGCCGGACATCCTGCGGTCAAAAACATTTCGGCTGACGAAGAACGTGGCCAATTAAAAACAGTAGATATGGAAATAGGTATATTTTTATTAGGGGCATTCATCGGTTATTTTATTGCCAAAATGACTTCTCCAAAATCGTCAGATTCAGGTGTTAATATCGAACAAAGTTATGTTCAAAAATCACTATACGCAGACCTACAAAAAGAGAACAGAGAAAAAGGCCAAGAAATAAGCACACTTAGTGGACACCTTTCCACATACAAAGAAAAGTCTGCCAACCTAGAGAAGAAGTTAGAAGAACATAAGGGCGAGTTTGACGAAATTAAAAATAAACTCGCATTAGAGTTTGAAGTTCTTTCAAATAAAATATTTGAAGAAAAAAGTGAAAAGTTCCTGGCTCTTAATCAAAAGAATGTTTCCGACATTCTTAACCCTCTTAAAGACAAAATTAAAGAATTTGAAACCAAAGTTGACAAAAATCATCTTGACGAAACTCGAGAAAAAGCTTCACTTAAAGAGGAGTTAAAACAAATAATTCTTTTGAATAAACAAGTTAGCGAAGACGCAACAAGACTAACAAATGCCTTAAAGGGTGACAAAAAATTACAAGGAAATTGGGGTGAAATTCAACTTGAAATGATTTTAAATAAAGCAGGTCTCGAAAAAGATATTCACTTTACTACTCAAGAAACTCTTCAATCAGAAGATGGAAAAAGTTTGAGACCTGATTACGTTCTTTATTTACCAGACTCAAAAAATTTAATTCTGGATTCCAAAGTTTCTTTAGTTTCATACGAACAATATTTTAATGAAGAGAACGAAATTCTTAAACAAAACCACCTTAAAATCCATGTTACAAACATTAGCAAACACATTTCCGATCTCGGTTCAAAAAATTATCAAAAGCTTTATAATGTAAATCCACCTGACTATGTTCTAATGTTTGTTCCCATTGAGCCTGCTTTATACGCTGCATTAAAAGAGGATAATAAAATATTTGAAAAAGCCCTAGAGAAGAATGTTGTATTAGTTTCAACTTCTACTCTTTTAGCAACTCTTCGTACAATTTCATTTATGTGGAAACAAGAAAATCAAAGAAAATATGTAGCTGAAATTGCCGATGAAAGCGGACAGCTTTATGATAAATTCGTGGGCTTCACAGATGACTTAATTAATTTAGGTAAGAAACTTGACGGTGTAAAATCTGACTACTCGGACGCAATGAACAAACTAATAGATTCAAAACAAAAAGGTGCAACAATTATCGGACGAATGGAAAGAATTAAAAAGCTTGGAGCCAATACTACAAAATCAATTGCTCAAGGACTTTTAAATCGTGCAGATGACGACTCTTTAGAAGAAACTCCAAAAAAGGACATCAAGAAAAAAGGCTCTACTACAGACAATTTGTTGGACATCGACTTTAAAGATTGACAAACTATGTGCAGTTGCCTAAGTTATAGCATCAAGCAAGCGTAATTATTTGCGTGTTAACGATCAAATGTATAACTTGGACAAGCAAAAAACTAAAGCCTGCTTAGAAAACGTTATGCGTCATTCTATGAGGAAAGTGGAAAAAACAAACATAATATAAAATATTTATGCAAAAGATGTAACTTTTTTAATTAATTTTTTTTTGTTTACATCTATTTATTTCCAACTCTTCACTTCCAATTCCCCTTCTAATGAAGGGGAATTGGAAAAAGCAATTACACTATTGCCATTGTCTATAAAGTATCCATCTTGTATCTTCTAATTTTATCAAAAATTCAAATTTATTTGCTGTAATTACATCAAATAATTTAATATCTTCAATATTATAATCCAAGGCATATACTTTTTTTAATACGATTGTAGTTGATTTATTTTCTAAATTTATTTCAATTAATTGATATGAATAATTCGCACTCTCTTTACTCCTTATTTCAACTAAAATATATAAATTCCCATTATTTTCAATATAATTTATATAATTAGGTTTTAAATTTTCTTTTTTATATTTATTATTCAATTCAGTAAATAAATAGCTTAAATCTTCATTAACTTCGAAATTATTATCTAACTTAAATAACTTTGTATCGTGTAGGGTAATGCAATAATTATATTCATTTGAGTTAAAATAATAATTAAAATTTAATTTTTTAATTGAGTCATCTATTGCATATTTTTTGAATGGTTTCAAACTTCCATTAATATTTTTAAATAATTGTAAACTATCTCTCTTATAATTTAAGTCAGCAATTTCTGTTACCCAATATTCGCTAATTTTAAATTTTTTGTCATAGGTAAACTTACTGTCTAAGTCCAAATATGTGATTTCTGAATTATCAATATTAACCAATGCGTTCTGATATGCTAAATTATAACTTTTTGAACTATCTTCGTTTAAAATAATATTCATTCCTTCAACAATATCAGTTTCAACATATATTTTATCATAAATTTTTGATAAATGCTTAAAAGATTCAATATGGATTTTATTTTTAATATATTCATTTAAAGATATATTTATATTTGTATCGATTTCGTTTTTTTGATTTTCTTTTATTTCTATAGATTTATAATACTTGCCATCGTATTTAATCTTTTCTTTAAGAATATTTTTTGATTTATCCAAAACTAAACAGGTATGAATATTTCCGTCAATGATATAATACTTATCATCATCTTTAATAAAATTACCAATTTTTGTTAATTTAAATGTTTCATCAATAAAGTCAATTTCAGATTTAGGTATTTTGGCTACAACAAGTTCGAAATTAATACCAATATCTTCTTGGGTGATTTTATAATTCTTAGATTTATTAGACACATTCAGAATTGAAGGAATTATTCTAATACCAAAGTAATTCATAATACTTTGGTCAAAATCAGAAATGAAAAAATCATCGCTAAATTGTTGTTTTATTGATTCAATTAAATCAGTTTCCTTTTCTTGAAATCCAACAAACACAACTATAGATTTAAGATTTTTGTTATAATTAATAGCAGAGTTTTTGTAAAATTTTAATTTACCATTATTGCAAGTAACCAAACCATCTGAAGGTACAAATATAACATACATTGCAGTATCTTGGTCTATCATTGACTTAAGTTTGTCAATCTGTCTCTCTTTAGTAAATGAATTAGAGTTGGCTATCATAAATAGCAATAGTATTATTCTTATCATTTTATTTTTCTATAAATTAATAATAATTAAAAATATTTTATTCTCTTTTCTTGTCTAATTGCATCTATTTATTCCCAACTCTTCACTTCCAATTCCCCTTCTAATGAAAGGGTGGCAAACCTTTCAGGTTTGACGGGGTAGTTACTTAAATCCTATTCTACTTCAACAAAATTGAAAATAATAAACTCTTCTAATCCTTTTAAAACACCTTCTAAGTTTACTTTGACTTCTAAATCTAGAGTTTTAAATACTTTGATGCCCAGATTTTCTAAAAATGTTTCTCTTATTTCGTCATAATCTTCTTTTCCAATATGACTACTACCATCAATTTCAACTATAATTCCAAATTCTTTTACATAAAAATCAACTATATAATTACCAATAATTTTTTGCCTATCAAAATCTAAATTGTGAAATTGTTTATTCTTTACTTTTTTCCAAAATAATATTTCTGATAAATTATTAGACTTTCTTAATTCACGAGAGTGTAACTTCAATTCACTATTATAAGGTAAATTATAAAGATAGTTTGATTTAATAATTTGATTATTAATTGAAATAATAGATTTATCTAACACTTTATTCATTTAATTTAAATAGTAGGTCTGGATTTATAGGAAAATGTTGTGAAAAAAAAAACTACCCCGTCAGACTGCGTCTGACACCCCTTCATTAGAAGGGGAATTAGAAAAAGCAATTACATAACTACGTTTATTTAAAATATTTTATTCTCTTTTCTTGTCTAATTACATCTATTTATTCCCAACTCTTCACTTCCAATTCCCCTTCTAATGAAGGGGTGGCAAACCTTTCAGGTTTGACGGGGTAGTTCCTTAAATCCTATTCTACTATTTTAAGACTCACTCTACTTCAATCCAACTTCTACTTCTGCAAATGCATCTTCTGTCTCATAAATTCTAACTCTAATCAAATCTAAATTATCAAATTTTGTAAATTCTGGCTTAAAAACCTCTGCAAAGTGAATACACATAAATTCAGATGTTGTAAAATTTGGAATTTCAAAATATTTAAAGTTATTATCTTTTAGAAAATTTAACATTAAATCATCTTTACCATCAACAATGAAACTATGGTCAAGTTTATCAACATAAGGCTGAACAATCGCAAAAACATCGTAAAAGTCCATCACCATTTGATTTTCATTCAAACTTCCTTCAATTTCTATCCTCATCTTGTAAGAATGTCCGTGTATATTTATACAAGGTCCTTTGTGAAATGTCAATCTATGACTCATTTCCCATTTAAAATCTTTACCTATTTTTACTTTCATTATTTTTGTTCTATTTATTTATTCTTTTTATTTTT
>Ga0209284_10000403_pt1 | contig 70365 bp, 47 predicted proteins | sample FRY03_FD_187211 | JGI IMG/M metagenome (GOLD analysis project Ga0209284, IMG submission 187211) | Freshwater microbial communities from Lake Fryxell liftoff mats and glacier meltwater in Antarctica - FRY-03 (SPAdes) (version 2) | ecosystem: Environmental > Aquatic > Freshwater > Ice > Glacier...
GCAGACTTTTGTTATTGGTGGTTTGATTCAAAATGAAACCCGAGGTATTACAAATAAAATCCCCATATTAGGGGATCTGCCTTTTCTTGGGGTTTTCTTTAGCACCAAGGAATTTACTGAAACCGAGCAAGAAGTTGTCATCCTTGTAACCCCTTATTTTGTGGACCCCCAATCTAGTGATCAGGTGAATAAAATGTTACCCGGGCAGGAAACCCGAACCCCTGATGACTTTGAGCTTTTTCTTGAAGGTATTTTGGAAGCCCCACGAGGCCCTAGAAAAGTTGTTCAAAATCGCAAGTATATTCCTGCTTTCAAAAATGCTAAACCTTTAGATGCGGAAGCAGGAGAATCTAGGGTTCCAGGAAATATTACTTTCCCAACTAAAAAGGAAGCAGAGATTAAACCTTTAGAAATGCCTAAAATTGAATCGGTCCCTATGCCAGTTTTGGAAGTTCCTAGTGTCAAAAGAACCCAGACCGAAACTTTTATCCCAGTTAAAAATGTTCGAAGTTCGGTTCAACCTTCGCTTATTCAGGCACCCAACAAAACTTCTCTTCCATTTAAAAAAACAGAATCTATTCCCCAAATACCTTCGTTACCGGAACTGTCTAAGGTAAAATAGCCATAGCATTATGCGTTCCTAATTTTTTACAGGCAATCGAATCATGGCTCAGTCAGACCGAAACAATAAACCCGCTACAGGTGATAACCTTCTTAGGTTGGTCATTCTAGATCCTTCTGAAAAAGGCAGGGAAGGGTTGCGCAATCAGTTTCTTGGCATACCTTGGATTTGGCTGCAGGCCGAATGCACCAAATACGAATTTCTACAGGAAGTTATTGCCAACCAACCGTCACCTCACATTGTTGTTATTGCCATTGATTCTGACTTAGATAAAGCTTGTTCTGCAATTTCTAGGCTTGCAAACGAAATGCCTTCTGTAGGAATACTTGCGGTCAGTATTCGAGATGATGGGCAAGCTATATTGAAAGCACTTAGGGCAGGGGCCAAGGAATTTCTTACTTTGCCTTGTGGCGTGGAAGAACTTTCCGAGGCGCTTAAGAAGCTTGAAAAAATCAGTTTAGGTTTTGTTAATATTGTCCGCGGGGTTGCACCCGTAAAAAAACAAAAAACCATCACGGTTTCTTTCTTAGGATCTCGGGGCGGGGTTGGTTGCACCAGTTTAGCTGTTAACACCTCGGCTACTCTTGCTGCTGACCCTAATAACAAAGTGGTTTTGATCGACCTAGACCTAGCGCTAGGTGATGCTGATATTGCTTTAGATTTAGTGGCGGACTACACCCTAGGTGACCTTGCTGCAAACATTAACCGTTTGGATATGACTTTTTTAAATCGATCCTTGAGCAAGCATTCTACTGGAATGGCTCTTTTACCTCACCCGATTAATGTTGATGAAGCTACTCAAATAACTGAAGAGCATTTAGAAAGAATCATTGCGCTTTTAAGGGCCAGCCATACCCATCTGGTTTTAGATTTAAGCAAAGGGTTTCGATCTACAGATATTTGTGCTTTAAAAATGTCTGATCTTATTTTTCTGGTGGTGCAGTTAGAAATCACTAGTATTAGAAACACGATCCGTTTGCTTTCTACCCTTGATGCTGACTCTTTACTTGGGCCCAAGGTCAGGTTAGTTCTTAATCGTGTAGGAATGGTAACGGATATCACCAAAGAAAAAGCTGTAGATCTTCTGGGGCGGCCTTTCTTTTGGGAAGTGCCTAACGATCACAAGGTGATGATGGAATCTCGGAACACCGGAACTCCAATGGTTCGCAGTGCTCCTTCGAGTAAGATTCAACTAAACATTGTTGATTTTGCAAATGCCATATGTGGGAAGTCAAAAACCAATGCTGAACCCAAATCATTCTGGCAATCCCTGTTCAATAACAAACCTTGATGAGAACACACCATGTCTAGACTACAACGAGGATTATCAGGAATTAACCCAGGGTTAGGTACTAACAACCCGGGTGGACAATCTGCACAAGGTAAATCTTTTGACGAACTCAAACGCTTAATCCACGGCAAACTTGTTGACAAGCTAGATCTTTCTAAAGTCAGTGAACTTGCAGGTGATACGCTTCGCAAAGAAATTCGGATGGTTGTTGAAAGGCTTTGCGATACTGAAAACCCTCTTTTAAACCGGGTTGAAAGAGAAAAGCTTATAGATGAAGTTCTTGATGAAACTTTAGGATTTGGGCCCCTTGAAATTCTTCTTAAAGATCCAACTATCAGCGATATTCTTATCAATGGTCCTCATAAAATTTTTGTCGAACGCAGGGGGAAGATGACTTTATCCGAGGTTAAGTTTCGCGATAACGAACATCTACTTCAGATTATTGATCGCATTGTTTCCAAAATGGGTAGGCGCGTTGATGAAACCTCACCTATGGTGGATGCCCGATTGCCCGATGGCTCACGATTTAATGCCATCATTCCTCCTCTTGCACTTGATGGCCCTACCGTAAGTATTAGGCGCTTTGGAACTAAACCCTTGATGCTGGAAGACCTCCTTCAGTTCAATGCTTTTACCCCCGAGATGGCAACTTTTATGGAAGCCTGCATTAAGGCTAGGCTAAATATTATCATCTCGGGCGGAACTGGTTGCGGCAAAACTACTCTCCTTAATACCCTTTCCAGTTTTATTGGGAATGATGAACGAGTTATCACCATTGAAGATGCTGCTGAACTTCAGCTTCAGCAAGAACATATTGTAAGGTTAGAAACTCGCCCTGCAAATATTGAAGGCAAAGGCGCTATTTTAGCCCGGGATCTGGTTCGGAACGCCTTGCGTATGCGACCCGAACGCATCATTATTGGTGAATGCAGGGGCGGCGAAACTCTTGATATGCTTCAAGCTATGAATACTGGACACGCCGGGTCTATGACCACCATTCACGCTAATACTCCTCGAGATGCTCAGGCTAGAATTGAAACTTTAGTAATGATGGCAGGGCTTGAACTTCCCATCAAGGCAATGCGCCAGCAGATTTCTTCTGCCGTGGATTTAATTATTCAGGCTAATCGACTTCAGGGTGGGCCTCGAAAAATTACCCACATTACAGAAGTTATGAATATGGAGCAGGATATGATCATTATGCAGGATATTTTCCTGTATAAACAGCATGGGGTTGATGCCAATGGCAAAGCTGTTGGCCAGTTTGAAGCCACTGGGGTTAGACCTAGTTTTGTTCCACGGTTGGAAGCCGCTGGAATCAAGTTACCATCCAATTTATTTCAAGAACGGGTTTTACTTAAGGATTAAGCATCTTGGAACCTTTGATTATTGCTTTTCTGGCTTTCTTTGCAGTCGCTGCTTTAGTGATGTCGGTGTTTATGTTTTCTACCAAACAACCCAATAAGATTTTAGAAACTAGGCTCGATATTCTTGCGGGCAAAATTACCAAAGAGGAAAGCAGACAGACAGACATTCTGCGTAAGACTTACTCAGATACCGACCGTAATTCTATTATTCAAGCTTTCATACCTAAGATGTTTTCACTCGATAGGATTTTTGAACAGGCAGAGTGCAATATCAGCCCTTCCACACTCATTAGTATTTCTCTGATTTTAGGGCTTTTAGGCTTGGCAATTCCGATGGCTGCACAACTCCCTATTTATTTAATTGCTATTTCCATTCCTTTAGCTGCATTGCCTTGGGTCTGGTTGTTTCAAAAGCGGAGTGCTCGAATTGCTAAGTTCACCCAACAATTTCCCGAGGCTCTTGAGTTGCTTGCTCGGGCTCTGCGCTCGGGCCAAAGCCTTGCTGCTGGTCTTCAGGTTATTTCTCAAGAGATGAAAGAACCCCTTGGCCTCGAATTCAGTAAGTCTTATGAAAGGCAAAAGCTTGGGCTTCCTATTGAAGATTCCCTTAAGGAGATGTGTAACCGTGTTCCGAGTTTAGATCTTAAATTCTTTGCGACTTCGGTTGCGATTCAGAAGCAGACTGGGGGCGACCTTGCTGAAATCTTGGATAAAATTGGTCATATTGTCCGAGAGAGGTTTAAGATTTTAGGCCAGGTCCAGGCTCTTACTGGCGAAGGCCGAATGAGCGGCACCGTTCTATTAGCCCTGCCTATCGCATTATTTATTTATCTGAAAGTTACAAATCCAGAATACATTGAGCCACTTTGGACCACAGATATTGGCCAAAAAATGCTTGCTGCTATGATTGTTATGCAGATCTTGGGCGCCCTTGCCATCCGCCATATTGTCAACATTAAGGTTTAGAAAGGAGGAAGATATTAACATGCCTGATTTTCTTTTAGATTTGTTCCCGGTTTTAATCTTCTTCCTCGTTGTCGGGGGCATTTGGAGTTTGTTGAGTTTGTTCTCTTCCCAGGCTTCGGATCAGGCCGATCGATTAAAAAAGTTGTCTTCTTTGAAAGAAGAAAATGTTGTCGCAGTGAATAAACCCAGAGAAAACACTTTTAAAGTTTTGCTTAATGCTGCCAAGGCGATGGCAGCACCTATGATGCCTGCTTCCGAAGGTGAACAGACTGCAATTCGTATGGAACTTTCCGCCGCTGGGTTTCGAAGTGAAAACGCTGTTCCTATTTTTCAAGGCTTTCGCTTTATTACCTTAATGTTGTTTATGATACCGGCTGTTGCCTATTACCTACCCACTTATGGCTTAACTTATGCTGGCCTTAAGTATGTGATTATTTTCTCTGCGATGGGGATGTATCTTCCCAAAATTGGCCTTTGGTATTTACGGTCTACTAGGCAGCAAGAAATTTTCCTTACACTACCCGATATCATCGATCTTCTAGTTGTTTGTGTTGAAAGCGGTTTAGGGCTCGATGCTGCACTGCGCAAAGTTTGTGAGGAAATGAAAGATCATGCCAAGGTTATGGCTTCAGAACTTAGCCTTTCAAACTTCCAACTCCAGATCGGCCGCACTAGAAAAGAAGTGCTCCGCGATTTGGGCGAAAGAAATGGCGTAGATGATCTGCGAGGCCTTACCACCATTATCATTCAGGCTGATCGCTTTGGCTCTTCCATTGCCAAAGCGCTCAGAGTTCAATCCGATACCATGCGAACCAAGCGCAGGCAGATGGCGGAAGAAAAAGCTGCTAAGTGTTCGGTTCAGTTACTTTTCCCTATGTTATTTTTCATTTTCCCGGGTGTCTTTATTATTCTGGTTGGCCCTGCTGCAATCAAGATGATGATGTCTGGGGCGTTTTAATTTTAATTATCAGGCCATGGATGGCCCGATACTTATAAGTAGGATTCTTACAAGGAGGTTAGTCATGATTCATTCAAAGTTCAACATTACTCCGAAGGTTTTTCTTTGCTTGGTTCCTTTATCGCTTACTATTACGGGTTGCTTTGGATACCGCGATGTGGTCGATCCTTATTACCCAAAGCGTTACAATGTGGATGCTCGTAATTCTGTAAGGGCATCTCTTGCCCCGCAAGTAAGCAATGGTAATGTGCTGGATCAAACGGTTTGGGATTTTCATTTTGAAACAGGGAAGCCCGAGCTTAATGCCATGGGTAAAGATCACTTAAAGAGGCTTGCCCGCAGAAGGCCCGCTGCACAGGAAGTTATTTTCCTGCAAGTTGCCCAAAACCCTGATGAAAAAGTTAACAACAAGGAACTTAATAAAGTTCGAAGCGAAACGGTTAAAGCCTACATGAATAAAATTTCTGAAGACAAGGTGCATCCAGAATTTCAAGTGGTATTGCATGACCCCGCAGAAGTTTCGGGATCCGGGATTGAGGCTGCTCGTATCATCAATGGCAAATTATCTGCGGTTTCGGGTGTCCCTACAGGTGCTCTATCTGGGTCTTCTAACTCCGGATCGAATTCTGGTTCATCTGGGGGTTCTTCAGGAAACTCTTCAGGTTCTGGTAACACCGGTGGATATTAGTTACCTAGAATTAAGTTATCGCTTTTTTATTTAGGAGACTTCCACTTGGTCTATTTAAACCTTGATTACTGGTGGAATTTTGTCTTTTCTGATAGGGCGATATTTATTCAAGTATCTTTGGTTTGTCTCGCCTTTGGTATCTGGTTGCTGATGCGTAAATGATGTTTAAGGAGCACATGTGAAATCCCAAGGTAACGATCAATACACCCCTACCGCGCCCCAATGCCCTGATAATCTCAAGGAAACTGGCCTTAATCTAGGTATGCTTTCGGAAATGGTTTTAAAAGCTATTTATACCAAGGGTGCTATGCTTGGTATGGATATCGCTAAATCTTTGTGCCTGCCTTTTAAAATCGTTGAAGAGGCATTGGTTTTCCTTAAAATCGAAAAATGTATCGATGTTGCAGGGGGCGATATCATTGGCAGGGCAAGTTACAAATTCAACCTAACGGAACTCGGAAGACGAAGAGCACAAGATGCCATGAAACTTTGTGGCTATGTTGGGCCAGCCCCTGTTAGCTTGGAAGATTATGTCGACCAAACCTACAAACAGGCGGTAACTAACTTGCCCGTTGATCCCCAAGCTTTAAGGGAAGCTTTTAGCCATCTGGTGATTACCGAAGAACTTTTCAACGCAGTTGGCCCTGCGATTCTCAGTGGCAAATCCATTTTTATTTACGGCCCACCCGGCACCGGTAAAACTTCGATCGCCCAAGCCATTGGGGACTTCATGAATCGCAAGGGGGGCGATATTTTTGTGCCTTATGCCTTCCATTTTGAAGGCAACATCATCGCCATTTTTGACCCCGCAATCCATGTCCCCCATGAAATCCAACCCGAGGCCCCCAAAGATGAAGCTGAGGCCGCCATTCGCAGGCTATTAAATACCAGCAACCATGATAGCCGTTGGGTTCGTATTCGAAGGCCGGTGATCATTACAGGTGGCGAATTAAGCCTCAACATGCTCGAGCCACGCTACAGCCCTGAAACTAATTATTACCAAGGGCCATTGCATGTGAAAGCCAATGGCGGCATCTTTCTGATCGATGACTTTGGCAGGCAATTATGCAGCCCTAAAGAGTTACTGAACCGCTGGATTGTGCCTTTGGAAAGCAGGGTAGATTACCTCAACTTGGTAAGCGGGCAAAAGTTCAAGGTGCCCTTCGAGCAGTTAACCATCTTCTCCACCAACCTCGATCCAAAGCAAATTGTTGATGAGGCTTTCCTCAGACGGATGCGGCATAAGGTGGAAATCAACGCCCCCAAAAGAGACATTTACGAGAAGATTTTTGAGATGTATTGCAAAAAACTTTCGATGAAGTCCTGCCCCGAAGCCGTGGACTACCTATTTGATCGCTATTATTCCAAAGGCAGGTCAGTTCGTGCCAGCGATTGTCGTGATTTGCTGGAGACAGTGGCCTCAATATGCCGATTTCGTGGTAGTCCAGTTTTGTTGTCACGCGAGTTGATCGCAGAGGCAGCAGGAAGTTTCATCGGCGACTTTGCCTGATCTTCCTCTCTTCACCCGGTGGCCCCAACTTCTGAACTTTGCTTGTTTAGCTGGTTGGAGAGTTCAAATGAAAAGAATATTTTTTGTTTTCCCTGCGCTGTGTTCCACTCTCATGGGTTGCACCCTTACGGGTACCGATTACGCATTAAAAGATAAATCATTCAATGTCACTGAAAATGTAGTGACTAAGCCCAGCACAGATAAAGACAAACCCATGCGTGTGCCCAAGGCTGCAACTTGCATTGCCTTTGGGGACTTCCGCGCAATCGAAGCCAAGAACTTAGAGAGATCCTCTTTGCAACGCCAGCAGCTTTTCGAAGATGCCCGCAAAGCTTATCAACAGGCACTTTCCATCGAGCCTGATAATCTTCAAGCGTTGGTAGGCCTTGCAAGGCTTTATTCAAGCATGGAAGATTACCAGCACTCCCAAGAAACCTACGAGCAGGCGGGTAAGAAACACCCGAAGGAAGCAGGCATTTGGTTTGAACTGGGCATGCTTCATGCCAGAAAAAAAGAGTGGAACATCGCCCTCGAAGATTTAGCCCTTGCTGTTAAGCTTGAACCTGAAAACAGACAGTTCATCAATACCTATGGGTTTGCTCTTTGTCGAAACGGAAAATTTGAGGAGAGCTATAAAGTCTTTGTCAAAATTAATGAACCCGCAAAGGCCCACTACCAAGTTGCCCGAATGATGAACCATGTCGGAAAAAATGATGAAGCCCGCGAGCATTTGATCAAAGCGCTGGCTAATCAACCTGATTACGCAGATGCTTTATCTTTACTTTCTTCCCTTAATCAATAATTACTTGTAAGACTTAGTCCATGTTTGAGTTACAATTTCTCTTTGAGAAACCTCACGGAGATATTGTATGTTTAACTTGATAACTTTAGTTCTTGGCATTACTTTGTTTGCTGCACCTCCTAAAAATATCATCCTCGTAATGACCGATGATCAAGGCTATGGCGATATCGCCTGCCATGGAAACCCAATTCTTAAAACACCAAACTTGGATAAGCTTCATTCCCAAAGTGTTCGCTTTACGGATTTTCATGTTAGCCCTACTTGCGCGCCTACTCGCTCCGCCCTTTTGACGGGCAGGCACGAATTCAAAAATGGCATCACCCATACTATTTTCGAAAGGGAAAGGCTTAACCCCAACTCCGTTACTCTTCCCCAAGTTTTAAAAACTGCAAACTACACCACAGGGATATTTGGCAAATGGCATCTGGGGGATGAGCCCGCCTACTGGCCCAACAAGCGCGGCTTTGATGAAATGTTCATTCATGGGGCTGGCGGGATTGGGCAGACCTATCCCGGAAGTTGTGGCGATGCCCCCAACAATAAGTATTTCGATCCGGCCATCCTTCACAACGGAACCTTTGAAAAAACCAAAGGTTACTGCACGGATGTTTTTTTTAACCAAGCCATCTCTTGGATGACCGCGCAGCAAAAAGCAAATAAACCTTTCTTTACTTACATCACACCCAATGCCCCCCATGGCCCGCTAATTTGCCCACCCGAGTATGAAAAAAAGTACACAGGTAAGGTTCCCCCTGATGCTGCCAAGTTTTTTGGTATGGTCGAAAATATTGATGACAACATGGGCAAACTCATGGCTTTTCTCGAACAGTCAGATATTGCAAAAGATACCTTGCTGATTTTTATGACCGACAACGGGGGCACCGCGGGCGTGAAAGTTTTCAACGCAGGTATGCGGGGCGCAAAAGTCACACCTTACATGGGAGGAACCCGAGTTCCTGCATTTTGGCGCTGGCCCTCTGGCTTCACCGGGGGTAAGGATTGCAACAAGCTGACGGCACACATCGACATATTTCCCACCCTGCTTGAAATTACAAACATCCCCATGCCTAAAGAAGCCTCATCACAAGTTGAAGGCCGAAGTTTTCTTCCCCTTTTGAAAACCCCCGAGGCTGCCTGGGATGACAGGGTTCTTTTCACCCATGTAGGGCGCTGGGAAAAAGGCAAAGCGGCTGAATCCAAGTACTCTTTTGTTTCTGCAAGAAACACCCGCTATAACTTAGTCAATAATGTAAAGCAGGGCGAAAAGTGGGAACTGTTTGATATCTCATCAGACCCAGGCGAAAAGACAAACATTGCGGAAACCAACCCTGAGGTGGTGCAAAAACTAAAAGGTGCGATTGATCAATGGTGGCTCGAGGTTACTCCTCTATTAGTGAATGAAGAAGCCACCGGGCCTAAAGTTAATCCCTTTAAGGAACTTTACTGGAAGCAGTTTGGTGGCGCGCCGGACCCCAACATGCTCAAGGAAATGGATCCCACTTCGAAACAAGGAAAGAAAAAGTAACTGCTATAAAAATGGCTTAAACAGGGTTTTTAATTTCTGTTCTGAATGCAGGATAAAGGAATAGTCTCTGCTTTGTAATTGTTCTTCAACCTTGAAAAGATCTCTTAGGTTTTTTGCCTTTTCAACTTCTTGCTCATACTTGGTTTTAATCCAAACCCGCAGGCAATCCAGATTCACTCTTAAATTCTGATACCTTTCTTTGCGCTCGAGGTGGGTGTTACAAGCATGATCAAGAAGCTTTTGCCTTTGCGCAATCAAGTCCTTCCATTGGGAATCTAGCTCTGCAGGGGCATGCCGTTGCGGGTTCCACCAGATATCCCTAGCAATTAGATTTGCGGCTTTTACTGAAGATTCAGTTTCATGATTCTTGATTAGATTTAATCTTGCAGTCGCAGAAACTACCATGAAGGCAGGGGGCGATACTTGATAAAAATTCTGAATCATCTGATCCGTAACTTCATCATACTTGGCGCCACCGATTCCATGAATGAAAGCATCCGAAAGTAAAAGGCGTGCAAAAATCGTGGTTGATAAAGCACGGGGCCTTATTCTGGTTCCCTGGATCTCCAAGTTTTTTAACGCAGCAAGTTGCTCGTTGATCCCTAGGCTGATTCTAATCCCCTGTGGGCCAGGCGTTCCCAATATGATTTCTCCTGAAGATTCTTTTTTTACCCCCAGCCTTTGCCTTCGACTTTCGCCGGGAAGTAGCAACCAAAAAGGAGTTTCCGCCCAACCCTTCGCAACGCCCAAATCAGGGAAGGGATGATTCTTGCTTTTAATCCCATTTTTTTTGCGATAGGTTGCAACCGCCTGATTAAACAAATTTGCGAACACCTCTGCTTTACTGATGATATCCAGCGCAAAAAGTAGGAAGGACTTGGTGCCACAAAGTGTACTCACGGGCAGCTCAAGGTTATTGCAACCCAGATGTTGCTCCCATTTTCTTCTTGCATGGGTAAATGCCAACCCCGGTTTTAAGCCCATTACTACAGCCATTGAAACATCGTGCCAAAAGCTAATGCCCATGGGAATATTTTCCCAATTAGAAGTGAGCCCTTTTAAATTTTCGCCAAAACTATCAAAAATATCATGATTTTTGATCACCCAATCTTCGTAGGGCATTCCGGAATTGCCTTTGTCAAAATTGCAGCCAACCACAATCGACTTTTTTAAAGCAGAAGGAATCGTTGGCACCGAAATTGAAGCATGCTTGACCACATCATTATCAATGATGAGGTTAATCGGTGTTAGGCCATGTTTTTTAGAGATAGAGTGCAGTGCAAAATTTTTGATCCAGACTCCGGGGTGAAATAATTCGGGCTGATGCCCTGATGCAAGCAAAGGCAGACTGCTATCAATTTTTATTTCCTGCTGATTCGATTTCAAAAATGCCAACGCAGCAGTAATTGCTTCCTCTTTGGCAAGCAGGCGGACTTCTTTTAGGGTGCGATCAAAAATCAAAGTATGCGCAGCGGAAAGCTTCTTTTGGTTTTCCTTGATCAATCCTGCGACAAGCGAAAGGTCTGGATAATAAAGAATTCCGCCATCTTCAGAAGGTGCGCGAAGCTCATGCAGAGAAATCAACGGGTTGTTTCCATTAGGATTGAATCGAATGTGAAAGAAACAGATGGATTAATTCCATGCCAAGAAAGTTGATCTTCCGCCTGCACCAATACTTTACGGTAATAGGCAAGGCGCTTTGCAGAATCATCAAGCACTGCACCAAAAGTTCGATTGGGATCGATATAAAGCCTAGGAACTGCAACTTCCTGAATCTTCATGTTGTAGTACGCGGCTTGCACCCATAATTCTAAAGGCATGCCCCAACTGGTTTCGGTGATTTGAAACTTCGCCAATGCGCTGCAATTGTACGCCTTAAAACCACAGAACGCATCGGTTACCTGCAATCCATAGCGAACATTAAGCTCCTTAGTAATCAGCGTGTTGATGCGTTTTCGATCTTCAGGGGCGATGTTATCCTGACGGAAGTCGCGAAGATACCTGCTGCCCGAAACAATGTCTGCATGATCAATAGCTTCAAGAAGAACAGGAATTCGAGAAGGTTCATGCTGCCCATCACAATCCATGGTGATGAGAATGTCTGCATTGTGGGATAGTGAGTATTCAAAAGCTGAAATCAGCGCTGCGCCATACCCTTTATTTTTTTCGTGGGTGATGCGCTCGATGCCAGATTCCTGATCCAATTTAGTGCAGGTTCCATCGGTTGAACCATCATCGATCACTAAAATTCGATTTGCGTACTTGCGCACTTCCTCCAAAACAGAGTGAACATGGTTAGCTTCATTAAAAACGGGAATAGCTACAATAGTATTCAAGGTGTTGACTCCAAATTGAATATACCGACAATCTATACTAATACTTCGCCCCATCCTTGCAATTATTTTATGGTAGCAAGGAGAAGGAAGTCAAAAAGGTTGTCAGAATTAGTTGAAGCAAAATGATTTCAAGCCCTTATATTTTGAATAAAACGAAATCTCAAGGCAGTCATACTATGTATTACTACCAGTGGTTTAAGCAATGAAACCTGATCAAAGTAACAATGAAAACCGACTTTTCCCTTGGTTTGACCCCTTGGGGGCATCTGGAAAGTTTCGTCCAATGCTATGGTTTTTACTATTCGTTTTTGTTGTTTTGTTGCAGGGGCCTCGCTTTATCTATTCCCTGCCTGGCAATTTGAACTCTGGGAGTGATTTTTTCCAAGACTGGGCTTCTGCAAAAGATTGGCTCGAAGGTCGCCCTTTATACGGCGCGCTTTCCGATTCCCTAAATCGCTTCCTAGATATTCAGACTAACAACAACGATATAACCATGGATGTTCATGTGAATGCGCACCCACCTTTTTCTCTTTTTATTGTCTTACCCTTTGCATTTCTGCCTTATGTACATGCCATGCTTTTATGGAATTTGGTCATGCTCGGTTTTTTTGTGTGCTCTCTTGTGTGCGTTCTTAAAATAATGAAACTTCCCTGGCATTGGTGGGGCCTATTTCCAGTAGGTGCCCTTTTTCTTTTATGTGGTCCCGTGCAAAGCCAAATCAATCAAGGACAATGGAACTTCCTGATTCTCGCGTTACTTCTTGCAACCTATGTTTACGACCTTAAAAATAAACCTTGGATTTCAGGGTTCACCCTTGGCATCGCTGCTGCAATCAAACTTACTCCGGTGTTTCTAATCCTCTGGTTCGTATTTGATCGCAAGTGGAAAAATCTCTTTGCTTTTTTTCTCTCTTTTGTAGCATGCAATCTTCTTGCAATCATTGTTTTTGGGTTGCCAGACATGAAAGATTATCTTTTCAGGGTACTGCCTTTAGTTAGGGATTTTGAAGGGTCGCTAGGAAACATCTCTTGGAATGGATTCATGGGTAAACTTTTCTTCCCAGAACACCCGAACCTCTTACCACCTTTAATACTGGCACCTACATTAGGCAAGGTGCTTGCTCTGGTATTACAAACGGCATTTACTTCGCTTTGGGTTTTCTTGTTTTTTCTTCCCATGCCGGAGAAACGAGACCGTCTTTTCTTCATCGGCATTGTCATCATGCTTTTTGTTTCCCCCATCACTTGGGATCACTATCTTGTGCTTGCATTACCCGCCTTGGCTTTCTCTTGGAGAGATCTTAGGCAGCATCCGATGCTTAATATCTTCTTTTTGATAACCTTGGTTTTGTTTTCTGTATGCCTCGGAGATTTGCAATTACTTTTAAAGCAAAGTAAGCCCCTTGATAATTTTTATGGGCCCATTTATTCAGTCACTTTATTCAGCATACCAACCTATGCGCTTTTTCTGTTACTGATGATGTTACTACATCCGATATTCCGCAAACCAGAAACCCCAGCACCCATTTCGTAAGATTCTTCCCAGCATTAATTATGTTTATCTAGTCCAATTAGCGCACCCTTTCAGGTTGAGTTCCAAAAATATTGGGATTGCTGATTGAACCCACCCTTTAGGCAGGTGTATCATCCATAGCTTGAATCATTTATTACAAGGAATTAAAGATGACTCCGATAATCACTTTTTTGGCACTTCTCTCTCTTGGCTTTGCACCTGATGACTCAAAAAAATCGACACTGCCTGTGATTTACAAGGGTGCAATCATTCACACTGCCAACGCCATGCCGATCATCAATGGGTATTTGGTAGTTCAAGATGGCAAGATCATTGCATTGGGCAGTGTGGAAAAGATGCCCGATATTGAAGGAAAAATTGTGGATGTAACAGGAAAGGTTATTATTCCTGGATTAGTGGATAGCCATTCACATCTGGGAATTTTCGCCCGCCCGCAGGTTCCTGCAAACTCGGATGGCAACGAGGGCAGTGGACCCCTTCAGGCTTCACTACGCGCCTTGGATGGCATCACGCCTAACGATCCTGGTATTCGCATGGCGCTTGCAGGCGGTGTTACCACAGCCAACATCATGCCGGGCAGTGGTAATGTGATAGGCGGACAAACCTTGTATGTAAAATTCGTGGGCCAAACGGTCGAACAAATGCGCATTCAGAATGTCCCTATATTGGGTGGTTTGAAGATGGCAAATGGCGAGAACCCCAAGCGATTCAATTTTGATCGCACCAAAGGGGCCCCTGCGACGAGGATGAAAACCCATGCAATGCAGAGAGAGCAATTTATAAAGGCACGAGAATACCAGAAGAAATGGGCTGATTATCGCAAGAAGAAAGAGACCGATGCCAAGGCGGAAGCCCCAGAGGTGGATCTTTCGCTTGAACCCTTGGTCGAAGTATTAGAGCGCAAACGCACTGTTCATTTCCACTGTCATCGGGCGGATGATATCTACTCTGCGTTCAAGTTATCACAGGAGTTTAATTTTGAGATTGTGCTGCAACATGCGACCGAGGCTTATCGCATTGTGGATGAACTTGCAAAAAAAAATGCCTGGGTTTCACTAACTTTGGTGGATAGCCCCGGAGGCAAAGCAGAAGTATCTGGCTTGCTTGAAGAAAACGCGGCAGCCATCACCAAGGCAGGCGTGAAAGTTGCAATCAATACAGATGACCCCGTTACAGAATCTCGATTTTTCTTGCGAACCGGCGCCATCGCACTACGAGGCGGAATGACCGAACTCGAAGCGCTTAGGGCACTGACATTAAATCCTGCAACGATGATGCATTTAGAAAAGCGGGTAGGTTCTCTGGAAGTTGGAAAAGATGCAGATTTTGTAATTCTTTCTGGTGCACCCTTTAGCACTTACACCCAAGTTCTTGCAACATTCATCGAAGGAAAACAATTATTTGATCGAACTGTTCATGAAAATTGGGCCTATCAAGCTGGCGGTTTTGCCTTGGTCGACAGAGAGAACAAACTGCCCAAGATTCCTGATGTGGTTTCAAGTATGACAAAAGTTGTTGCGCCCGATCTAGGCAATCAGAAAGCCCCGATGTCTGAAACTCCAGAACGCCTTGCAATTTTTGCGGGTCGCATTCATACGGTTTCAGGAAAACCCATCATCGGCGGGGTTATCCTTTTAGAAAAAGGCCGCATTGTTGCCGTAGGTAAAGTTGACGAAATAAAAATTCCCTTGGGCACCCCCGCCCTTTCGGTTGCTGAAATCACACCGGGCCTTATTGATGCCCATTCAAGCGTTGGGCTTTCAGGCGCATTGAACATTCAGGCCGACCAAGATCAAGATGAAAACACCGATCCCAACCAAGCGGATCTTCGAGTGATTGATGGCTTTAACCCCGACGAGGCTTTGCTCGAATTTCTTCGAAGGCAGGGTGTTACGGTGCTTCATGTGGTACCCGGTGCAGTCAATGTTATTGCAGGGCAAACAGGCATACTAAAAACTTGGGGGAATACTGTAGATGCTATGACGATTAAATTCCCCGCAGCACTCATGATCAACCTCGGAGAAATTCCAAAGAAAACCTATCCCAACAAGGCACCCACGACTAGGATGGCAATTGCAGCCCTATTGCGAAACGAGTTCAGCAAAGGCAACGAGCAACTTCGCAAACGCCTAAAAGAAACAGATGCTTCAAAGCTTGAACCCAAGCCAAAGCTAGATCCCTTTGCAGATGCAATTGCAGGAAAATTGCCCGTAATCTTTTCCGCTCATCGTGCGGATGATATTCAAACTGCTTTACGCATAACTTCAGAATTCAAGCTTAAGGCACAGTTGGATCAAGCCACCGAGGCTTATCTGATGACCGATGAAATTCGCAAGGCAGGTATCCCCATCGTCTTGCACCCCACCATGCAGCGGGTTGCAAGAATGGAAACTTTCAACACCTTTGTAGGCAGTGCTCAAAGAATTTCTGATGCTCAAATTCCACTGGCAATCAGTTCGGGATTTGAAGATTATGTACCCAAGACGCGATCCATCAGGTTTGAAGCAGCGATGGCGATGGCCCATGGATTTGGCTTTGACAAAGCCTTGGGCAGCATCACACTAGAAGCTGCAAAAATTCTCGGCATTGACAAAGATTATGGCTCGATCGAAATGGGCAAGGTTGCTGATCTGGTGCTCTACGATGGCGATCCCTTCGAGCATTCAACTCAGGTGAAGTACACCATAATCGGCGGTCGCATCGTTTACAATCGAGATGACTATCTTAAAATGCCCTTCGCTCGCAGGGCGCTGCCCTTCCTAGGTTCGGGTGCAGGTTCTGGGGGTTGTTGCATCGGCTGGTAAGGCTCTAGGCAAGAATGCCTGGCACGACTTTACCAAAGACATCGGTCAAGCGGAAATGTCTACCTTGAAACTTGAAGGTCAACTTCGTGTGATCAATGCCCAACTGTTGCAGCAGTGTTGCTTGAAAATCATGCACATGAACGCCATCGCTTGCTACATTCATTGCAAGCTCATCGGAAGCGCCATAAGAAATGCCCGGCTTAAAGCCACCACCTGCTGCCCAGATGGTAAAGGCATAAGGATGATGATCACGGCCCCATTGAGGCCTATTGCCCAGATCGCCCTGAATAAAGGGAGTTCTGCCAAACTCTCCGCCCCAGATCACGATGGTGTCATCCAATAAACCACGCTGCTTTAAATCGCGAACCAAGGCTGCCGAGGGTTGGTCGGTATCCCTGCATTGGTTGTAAAGTTCGGTGGTGATACTGCGATGCTGATCCCATCCAGCATGCATAACTTGAACAAAGCGGGTGCCACGCTCCACAAGCCTTCGGGCCATCAGGCAGTTATAAGCAAAGGTGCCTGGCTCGCGCACCTGTGGGCCATACATCGCAAGTGTCTTTTCAGACTCTTTGGAAAAGTCGGTAAGTTCCGGGACGCTGGATTGCATGCGATAAGCCATTTCGTATTGTGCGATACGGGTAGCGATTTCAGGATCGCCAAACTCCTTCAACTTGATCTCATTTAATTTTGAAATGTCATCGAGTTGGGCCCTGCGCAGATTTTTGCTCACGCCTTCGGGGTTGGAAAGATAAAGTACGGGGTCGCCCCCAGAACTGAATTTCACACCTTGGTGCTTCGATGGAAGAAAACCAGAACCCCAATAAAAATCGTAAAAGATCTGGCCGCAGGTGGTGCCCTTGCTAATGGAAGTCATGACCACAAAAGCTGGAAGGTTCTCTGATTCGCTACCCAGGCCATAGGAAAGCCATGCCCCCAAGGTGGGTCTGCCTGGAATCTGGGCACCACTTAAAAAGAAAGAAATCGCAGGGGCATGATTAACCGCTTCCGTATGCATGCTTTTAATAAAGCAAAGATCATCTGCGATCGATGCGGTATGAGGCAGAAAATCACTCACCCATGAACCACTATTTCCCCGCTGCTTGAAAGGCTCGACCGGGGAAAGTATCACCTTGCCCTTGGGATTTCCTGTCATGGTCGAAAAGCGCTTGCCTTCAAAGAAGGAATCAGGGACGGGTTTGCCATGCATTTCGATCAATTTGGGTTTGTAATCAAAAAGATCAACATGGGTGGGTGCGCCATTCTGAAATAGATAAATGACATTCTTAGCTTTGGGCTTCAGGTGAGGAAGATCAGGCAACCTGTTATTCTGGCGGGCCGGGGCAGCCAACCCGTCCTTTGCAAGCAGACCCGAAAGCGCTACGGTTCCCAAGCCCAAGGCTTGTTTCCCGAAGAATTCCCTACGGTTGATCAGCAATGATTGTTGAATTCTCGGATCCATGATTACTCCTTGTTCAAGGCCTCATCAAGATTGAAAAGCGAAAGGGCCAAGGTACCAAAAGCTGCAAGCCTTCTACTATCGATATCTTTGTTCGCAGGCATTTTGCCCACGGCAATAAATTTCTTCGCAGCTTCAACATCTTTTTCAAAGGCACTCAGGTATCGCTTTACTGCAGCAGATAAAATATCTGCTTCCTCCGGGCTTGGTTTTCTTGCAAGTATGGCACGAAAGATATTTTCAATTACTAGATCATCTTTGCTTGCTGATGCAAGAAGCTCTCTTTGGGCCAGCACACGCGATGCTTCAACATAGGTTGTATCATTGAGAGTTGCAAGGGCATGAAGCGGAGTATTGGTGCGGGAAAGCTTGACATTGCAATACTGCCTAGCGGGGGTATCGAAGAACATGGTAGGGCCGATGATCCTACGCCAAAAAGTATAAACACTTCGCTTGTAAAGGTTTTCACCTTGGTCTTGAACATATTTTTTATTACCAAAGGTTGCATCTTCCCAGATACCTTGGGGCTGATAGGGCCTAGTAGGCGGACCACCAATTTGAGGAATTAAAAGGCCGGATGCAGCAAGTGCCTGGTCACGGATCATCCATGCTGGCCTTCGATATCTTGGACCATGGGAAAGAAACTTGTTGGCACTGTCTTTTTCTTTAGTCTCGGAATCCAACCTCGAGGATTGCTGGTAAGTTTCGCTAAGCATGATGAGCTTAATAAGATGTTTGATATCCCAATTACTCTCTTGGAATTCGACTGCCAGCCAATCGAGCAGATCTGGATGAGAGGGCTTTTCCCCCTGCACACCGAAGTCTTCCGAAGTCTTGACGATTCCGGTTCCAAAGAATTGTTGCCAAATGCGATTAACGATCACACGGGAGGTAAGGGGGTTTTCCTTAGCGAAAAGCCACCCCGCCAAATCAAGCCTATTGATTGAATCAGCCTTGCGAATTTGAGGAAGCACCGCAGGAACTGCAATACCGACTTTGGCCAAGGGCTTTTCGTAATTGCCAATGTTGAGAATAAAAGTATCGCGCGGCTTGGGCAGTTCCTCCATCACCATGACACGGGGCATCGACTTTGTAAAGTTATCTCGTTCATCGATAGCTTTGACAAGGGTATTGAGAATTTGAAAGAGTTCTGGCTTGGCTTTTTCAACTACCTTCGCAAGTTGTTGAAGTTGTGCCTTACCTCTCGAACCTGCAGGCTTGGAAAGAATATCTTTGCTATCTTTGGAAAAAGCTGCAGCATCATCGGACTCTGATGCCTTTTTGCCTTTATCCCGTGGGAATATTTTATTCTCTAGTTCTTCAACCTTGCTTTGAAGATTACCTACGGAAGAGTCAAATTGCTTCTTTTTAAGAAGTTGTTCAGGGCTCAAAAATTCTACCACGGGGGGAGTCTGGGGGTTCCCGCCTCCGCCATCAACAGGCGTGTTATTAAAAAATGAGAAAAGCTGGTAGTAATCCTTCTGCGAAAGAGCATCGTACTTATGATCATGGCATCTGCAGCAATTAAAGGTCAGGCCTAGCCAGATGGTTCCCATGGTTTCCGACATATCCATCACATAGTCGATGCGGTTTTCTGCAGCAATCCTACCTCCTTCGCCATTGATCATGTAATTGCGATTGAACCCGGTCGCAAGGCGTTGTTCAAAACTTGGATTGGGAAGTAGATCGCCCGCAAGTTGCCAAGTGGTAAAATCCTTAAACGATAGATTATTGTTGAAAGCAGAAGCAACCCAATCGCGCCAAGGCCACATAGTTCTTTCGTTATCGCCTTGATACCCATTGCTATCCGCATAACGCGAGGCATCTAGCCAATCCCAGACCATGCGTTCGCCATAATACGGACTGGCGAGCAAACTATCCACCAGCTTTGCGTAAGCGCTGGGCGAGTTATCATTAATAAAAGACTCAACCTGTGCTAAATTTGGGGGCAAGCCTGTAAGGTCAAGAAATAGCCGTCTTGCTAAAGTCTCGCGGGGGGCGACTGCCGCTTGCTTCAAACCTTCTGCCTTAAGTTTTTCAAGAATAAACGAATCAATGGGATTGGCAATTCGGGATTCACCGGTTGAAAAGGGAACACTAGGCCTGATTGGGGCTTCAAAAGCCCAATGTTTGCCCCAATTCGCACCCTGATCGATCCAAGCCTTTAATAGATCGATCTGGTTTTTGTTAAGCTTCCTGGCAGAGGAGGGTGGAGGCATCAACTCTTTTTCATCGGTGGTTACCAACCGTTGAAACAATTCGCTTTTTGCTGTGTCTTTTGGTTTTATGATGTGCGAACCGGGGCTTTTAGATTTGCCCAATGCGCCTTCCTGGGTATCTAACCTTAGTTTCGCTTTGCGTGCTTTTTCATCAGGCCCATGGCATGAATAACAGTTATCCGAAAGTATAGGAAGAATATCGCGCGAAAAATTTATCTGCGCAGAATCTGCACCAAGAATCAGCCAAGTTAAGATAAAGGCGGGAGCTATCATAGAAGCCTTTCGTAAAAGTTACTTTTTCAATTCCCTAACTTTGATATTTTTGAATGCCACCGGGCCATGATCCACTTGAATCATAATTTGCCCTTTCATCTTTTCCTTTAACTTGAAGTTATTTCCCGTGGGGGTGAGTAGTTCTACATCATCATGAATCAACTCGCCATTTAAAACCACCTTGGGTAATCGAGCATTTTTAACCTTATTGCCTGCCTCATCAAAGCGGGGTGCTAAAAAGGTGATATCTAAAGTTTGCCATTCACCTGCGGGCTTGCAGGCATTCTTAGAAGGGGGAATTCCTTTGTCAATATAAGTGAAGGCAGGCTTTAATTCCCATCTCGGATAAACTCCGCCACAATCCGAACCTGTCAAATTGGTTTTCCCAAAACTGTCAAAAATCTGAATCTCATAAAGCTTATGCATTTTAATGCCCGAGTTGGAACCCTTGGCAATCAGAAATTCGAGATGGATTTCGTGATCGCCCCAGAATTGATTAGTGATCAGGTCGGGCAATCCCTCATTGTTATTGAAAAGGATAGCGCCTTTTCCTGCACCCGCGACTAGCTTATTCCGCTTTGTTTCATCCAAAGTTACTTTACCTGTCCAGACAAACTTTGGTGAAGCTTTTTTGAAAGCGCTTAGATTCTCTTCTGGAATTAATTCCACCCAATCGTTGTCTGCGCTACAAACTAGGGTCATCATTCCTAAAACAATGCCTATCATATTCATTGAGTATCTCTTGGTTAGAATTTCAAAAGGTATGAATTTAGTAAGTATATAATGTAACCTTTTTGCTTATGCGCTTCAATTGACACCTAAAATAATAGCGAAGCAGTTTTAAGGGCGTTTTTGCTTAAATCTTAATCGGAGCCTGCATGATTACTCGATATTTAGTTCTTTTTGCATTGTTCTTCGCTTCTTTTGCTACTGCTGTGAACCCGATAGAAAAAAAACTTAAAGAAGAAGAATCCCTCCAACAGGGCGTTTGGCAAGTCGTTTCTTTTACACGCAATGGCAAAGAAACGGCCAAAGCAATCGTTGATTCGATCGAAAGAATGGTGGATGGAAAGCATGTGGTTTGGAAAAAGGACGGTAAAAGATTTGCAGGCACCACCATTGAACTCAACCCAGATTCAAACCCCAAATCCTTGGATGTCAGCCCCGATGGGGGGCCTATGAAGGGGGAAAAACTTCTAGGCATTTATAAAATCGAAGGGGATATGCTTACCATCTGCATGGCTTCCAAAGGAAAAACCCGCCCCACCAAGTTCGAAGCAATTCCAGATACCGATGAAACCTTAATGGTATTCAAGAAAAAAACTAAACCCAAAGACTAACCATACCCCCCATAATGCCTAGGCCTGTTTTGCAAAAAGTTCCAGATTCCATGCATCAATAAATTTGCTCGAAATCACTCTTTACTCAGCATTTACCTATGAGCTATAGATCCGCCTGACTTGATTTAAATTAAGGCGAACATGGTTGTGATTACATGGGCGAAATAAATAATAACAGACAGGCTAACGCAGCCTATATTTTATCTGAAGATTCTTCTTCTGATAAAACCCTTCCGAATGATTCTTGGGGAAATCGTTTTTATTGCATGGCTCAAAAAGTTTTTGTTAATGATCGCTTTTTTTGGGTTCTGCTCAATATGCTTTTGCTCGCTATTATTTTCCCCTCATTGGATCATACGAAGTCAGGCGACGATATCCTTGCTTTGTTCTTCGCCCTTTTTCTCTTCTCTGTCCCTTATGCTCTTAGAAATAATGATGAAGCTACCAAATTCATTTATTTCTTCTCTCTACCTTTTTGTTTAATTGGCTGTGCCTTGTTGATCCTTCCAGACAACCTACCCGGATTAAGCAACCCTAAATGGATTATGCTTCCCAGAATGATTTCGCATATGATTTTCTTTTTCAGCCTTGCCTTTTATTTGTTTCGCGAACTCTGGTTCGATAAAGCCATCGGCTTTGACAAAATCATAGGTGGGTGTTGCCTTTATCTGATTGTTGGCATGATCTGGGCTTATCTCTATGGCATGGTGGAAGAATTTTCCCCCGGGTCTTTTGCGGTTGCAAACATGCAATTCCTTGATGGCTCAGATGGCACCAACAATCACCATGTGCGTGGCTCCGTGCTTCTTTACTTTAGCTTTGTCACCCTGACCACTGTCGGGTTTGGCGATATTACTCCTCTTGCTCCGATTGCTCGAACCATAGTCTGGCTCGAAGCGGTGTTTGGCCAGTTTCTTGTGACCGTTTTACTTGCTAGACTTGTCAGCCTTTATCTCGATTACTCTAAGGATCAAACCAAAACCATCAAAAATCTGGAAGACAAAATACAGGACATCCCCATCCCGAGCGAACAGTATCACCCCAGGCACAACCATTTTCAAAATGCAGACCGTGAACCCGATTTTGATCGCAATGCCGCCTGACCCTTATTTCCTTGGCAAATCCACCCAAAGCATGGCAGAATAATTTCCTCACCCGTTAGGAGATCTATTATGCAACCCGTATCTCAGCGTGTTTTTTCTATTGATGCTTATCGTGGCTTCACCATGCTCGCCATGATTTCGGGAGGTATGGGTCTGGGGAAATTTCTTAAAGATCCCAACTGGGGTTGGTTTGCAGATCAGTTTACTCATCGGGAATGGGTGGGATGTACTTTTTGGGATTTGATCCAGCCTTCGTTCATGTTTCTCGTAGGCGTTTCCATGCCTATTGCTTTTGGTTTAAGAAAAGATCGGGGCGATTCTTGGGGCACGCAGTTACAACATGCTCTCAAGCGGGCCTGCTTACTTATATTTCTGGGCATTATTCTCGATTCTATGAATAAGCCCGAACCAGTTATCCAATTTATTCGGGTGCTGCAACAAATCGCACTGGGCTATATCATTGCTTTTTTTACCCTCACCTTAAACTGGAAAAATCAACTCCTTGTCGCTATCTCTTGCCTTGGCCTTCATACGCTTTTGCATTTGCTTTACGGATGGTCCAAGGGTGATAGTTACGACCCTTGGGAACGAGATAAAAATATTGGGTTTATATTGGATACCAAACTTAATCAGTTCTTTATTTCGCTTGGATGCCCAACCGTTTTTCCTACTAGCTCGGGCGGTTATGCAACCCTTAATGCTCTTTCAGCATCTGCTACCATAATTTTTGGTGCTTTGGCGGGAAAGATGTTTCGAGATGGCTGGGAGATAAAATCGCAGTTAAAAGTTTTTGTACTTGGCGGCCTGTTAGGGTTAGCACTGGGCTGGGGTTTAAGTTTTATGATTCCGATGGTGAAGAAAATCTGGACTGCCTCCTTTGGATTATTTGCAGTGGGTTGGACTTGTCTGATTTTTGCTTTTTTTCATTGGGTTACTGAAAGTCTGGGAAAAAAATCTTGGGCAACTCCACTTAAAATTGCAGGAATGAATTCGATTTTTCTTTATATGTCTGCGGGGATATTATCAGGGCCTATTAAAAGTTTGCTAATGCCTTTCACAACGCAAGGGTTAACTTTTTTAGGGAACTGGGGCCCGGTAGCTTTAGCCATAGTTTTAGTTTTTTGCCATTGGTCGCTTGCAAACTGGCTTTACCGAAACAAAATATTCTTCAAGGTTTGATTGAACATTAATCGTCCCGCATTAAATGTTAAAAGTAATTCTTATGCCATTTGTTTGCCTAATTATACTTGGGCAACATTCTTCCCTTAACTTTTTTGCTTTTAACCAATACTTTTGTAGACGGTATTTATAGCTTATCTTGTAAGGACTTACGCAGTTGCCGGTGTGGGTCGGCGAAACCAAGGATTTGCCCTGAAGACCCGAACTGCATCTTGGAATATCATTGCTTTGAGCCTAACCTAGCTAATTCCAGTTCTAAAACAGTGCTTTTCAAATACCAAAAGGGCTTGCAGGTACCAGCGAATTCAATCAGGTGTTTTGATTACTTGCTTGGCAAAAGTGGGTGAAGTCGATTTTCAGGGGTAGTAGGTAACTTAGTCGGGGTATCCCGCCAGCGTTGTTCTGTTCTGGTATTTTTTCTAATCGACATGGATTGTGTGTAATTAAATAGAAGGATAGTAAAGGAAGAAGAGACAACAAAGCCCACCGACCCTCTTGATTGATAACAGGGGCGGTTGGGCCGCCCCTTCAGGGCTTGTTTGATTTCGCACATCGTTTTCCCTGGGCGTTGCCCAGGGCTATCTTGAGCCGCACCGTTGGCGCTCTGAGCCTCCTGCACCTTGGCGCCCCAAAGGGTAATTTCCCCAGCCCTGAAAGGGCGACCTAAACCGGTGCCGTTGGTTTCATTTCGGGTGACAAAGGTGCCTCTTCTCCCCCGACTTCTTTTGATATACAGTTGCGGTGGGAATTCTTTGTATTTTCTCTAAGTCGAAGTAACTTTCCAAGCACTGGTTTCCCACCTTCGTGGGAATGACAGCAAGGGAGGTGCAAGAAAAGAGTAAAAAGTAAAGATTCCCAGAGGTAAGGGATTTCGCATTTTTCCTAGGATTAAGCCAATCAGGAGATTGGCGATCCCGGGATTAAGCATCTGTAGGCGGTATTTATAGCCCCACTTGTTTCAAATACCAAAATTAGACTATGTTTTTCGCTTTATAATGTCAAAATATGGTAAGATAGGCAATATACGCTTAATTCTTCGAGGTGATTCGTGAAGCATAAAACCAAAAAATCTGTTCGAATAACACTTTCCCTTGAATCTCTCGAAGACAGAACCGTGCCTGTAGTTGGGGCCTTTGCAGATGCCCCGACCACACTTGCCCCCCAATACGATGGCGTGGTCCTTATTAATGCTAACGATGGGTCTCAATCCTTCATTGGCACCGGTAGTCTTTTAATCGATAGAACCTTCATTCTTACCGCAGCCCATGTGGTTACCAACGATAGTGGCACAAAGCTTTCTGGAACAATCGATTTCGTAACCTCTTCGGGTACGCAAAGTATTATCTACACCGCCAATGATGTCAGTGTGGTTAATGGTTACTACCCTAATGATTCGGGAAATATTGTTCCCAACGATGTTGCACTCATACGAATTAATGGCGTAGTTCCCTCAGGCATTCAAGGATACGACATCAACCGCCAGCACGATGAAATAGGCCAGAATTTTACCATGGTAGGTTTTGGAGATACAGGAAACGGCACCACAGGCGGATTAAGTGGAGCAGGAACAAAAAGAATTGGAACCAATACTTTTGAAGCTACCGATAACGCTACCGAAGGGAACAAATTCTTTCGCAACTTAGCATACGATTTTGATAATGGAACTTCTGCAGATAATGAATTGCAAAATACTTATGCGGTGCCCTCAAACTTAGGAGTTTTTAGTTCGGGTGTATTGGTAGAAACAGCAGTAGGCAGTGGCGATTCAGGAGGCCCAGCCTTTTTAAGTACCAATTCTGGGTTAGTAATTGCAGGCATTACAAGTGGGTCAACAGATGACAGTAAATTTGCCTCGATTGGCTCTTATGCGCGAGTGTCAGCATTTGCCCGAGCCATCGACCTCATCGTTGGTACCCCTGTTGACAATCGCATTACAACAACGAATTTTGCAGCAAGCCCAGGGGCAGGGGCTAACTCTTTTTCCTCGCCCAATGCAAATATTTATGATTCCACGGTAACCAATCCAACCACACCCGTTGCACAAATAGAAGCCTATGCACCAGCTTTTACAGGTGGACTAACCATTGCGATGGGCGATGTCAACCGTGATGGATTTGTAGATATCATTACTGGCCCAGGCCCAGGTGGTGGCCCTAATATCAAAGTTTATTCTGGGGCAGATTACACCACCGTGCTTTATAATTTCTTTGCTTTTGAATCCACCTTCACAGGTGGGGTAACGGTGGCATCAGGTGATATTAATAACGATGGTTACGATGATATAATTGTTGGAGCAGGCCCAGGAGGAGGGCCCCGGGTTACCGTTTTCAGTGGTTTAAATGGCTCAATTTTACAAGACTTCTTTGCCTTTGAATCAACCTTTACCGGAGGCGTGAACTTAGCTGTAGGGTTGATAAATGCCGATGCCAATTACGATATCATTGTAGGAGCTGGGGCTGGTGGAGGCCCAAGAGTTCAAGTTTTTTCTGGGGCTAACCTTTCTGTTATTTCAGATTTCTTTGCTTACGATAGTTCTTTCCTTGGCGGAGTTTTTGTTAGTGCAGGCAATGTTGGTGGTGGCGCCTTCGATAAGATTATTGTTGGGGCGGGCTCGGGCGGCGGGCCTAATGTTAGGGTGTTTGATAGTAATGCCAATATGCTGCAAAACTTCTTTGCCTATGCTTCATCCTTTACGGGGGGAGTCCGAGTTGCTGCGGGGATTATGTCGCCCACTTCTACTAGTGCAGATATTATCACTGGGGCGGGGGTTAGTGGCGGGCCTAATGTTAGCGCCTTTAATTCGCTTAGCCAGCCTTATTCCCTTAACTTCTTTGCTTTTGATTCCTCTTTTGTAGGTGGGATCTATGTGGCTGGCAGGGCTTCATGATTTCATGCTGTTAAATTGTTAAATCTGGTTATGATATTCAATAGGCTCAAGTTACTTCTATTGGATGATTGACTATGTTAGACAGCAAAGAGTTGCAGGAAATTTTAAAGAAGTATGAAGAACAGACTAAGACTGGGCAAACTATATCCCCCGAAGAGGCTTGCGCTGCAAACCCCAGCTTGCTCGAAGCTTTCAAAAGTGCAATATCCAATTCCAAAACGATCCTTCACATCGAACCAACTTCTAAAGAACGAGATGTTTCACAAGATAAAACTATCGGATTCGAAAACCCTGTTAATGTAGCACAGATAAAAACTATTAGCGTTGGCTTTAATGAAGCACTTGCAGATAAACTCCAAGCAGGAGATGTTCAGCCCAGCATTCCGGGATACACCATATCAGGCGAGATAGGCCGTGGCGGCATGGGTGTGGTTTATAGGGCGAGCCAAACCACTCTAGGTAGGCCCGTTGCAATCAAGACTTTATTGAATGCAGGAAAACTCTCTGCAGATTTAAAGGCCAGGCTTCGAAAAGAAGCTGAGGCTTTAGGCATGATACACCATCCCAATATCATCCAAGTTTATGACATCAATGAATTTGATGGTATTCCTTACTTTGTGATGGAACTAGTTAACGGCGCAAGTTTAGAAGACATGATTTCTGGGCGATTAGTCCAACCTAGGGATGCAGCTAAATTAATTGCAACTCTGGCAGATGCAATCGATGTTGCTCATAAAAGCGGTATTGTTCACCGCGATATCAAGCCTGCAAATATTTTAATGCAAGGCGGAAAGAAGCCCCAGAAAGATGAACTCACTCTTACTTCTCATCATCTAGGAAATACCGTTGCAAAGATCACTGATTTTGGATTAGCCAAAAAGTTTGAAGAGGAGCAGGGAGAGCAGGGTAAAACTCAGGGCATGGTTGGCACTCCGAGCTACATGGCACCCGAGCAGGCCAACCCTGCCTTAGGGAAAATTGGACCTATGTCTGATGTTTACTCCCTTGGTGTTCTTCTTTATGAAATGCTCGTCGGTAGGCCTCCTTTTATGGGTGCCACCGCTATGGAAACCCTCAGGCAGGCGAGTTTTAAAGAACCTATTGCGCCTTCCACTCTTCGCTCTGGCATTCCTAAAGACCTTGAAACAATATGCTTAAAATGCCTCAGCAAGCAACCGATAAAACGATATGAAACCGCACTCGATTTATCCCTAGACTTAAACTCTTTCCTCCAAAACAAATCTATCAAAGCCAGAAGGGCACCCTGGCACGAGGTTACTATTAAATGGTGCTATCGTAACCCTGCTCTCGCTTCTAGCTTGGCTTTTTTGGTTCTTATCCTTGGTGCTATTAGCTGGGGTTATAGTAATCAAATCGCCAACGAAAAACTTATCTCGAATAACGCAAGAAAAACACTGGCACTCTTGCAAGAAAATCTTGGCTTTGAGCGAATTCGCGCCAACGATAACACCAAAGCTGCAGTCTGGTTTGCAGGCTCGCTAATGAATGAAAACGATAAAGAAAAAATCCCGATTAAGCGACTACGCATGGGCGCAATCATGGATAATTTCATTTGGATCCGTTCTTATGTGGTTCATGATCAAGGGGTGCAGGGGGCCCAATGGTCGCCTTCTGGAGAATACTATCTAAGTTATGGCGAAGATAAGTCTATAAGGGTACACAACCCAAAAATATTCCCCACCACCCTAGAAAAACCGACCACGGTTGCTGAGTATAACTTCCCCGAGTCTTTTAATGCAGGTTTGCGCAATGTATGCTTTCTTGGTGACACTCGGATTCTAATTTTAACCACTGATAATAACCTTCATGTTTGGCATTGGAAAAAAGTAAAAGAAAAGGAAGAAAAAAGAGATATCAAGCAGGTTGCATCCGGAATCAAAACAATTGCAGTTGATTCTAAAAACACTTCAATTGCCTATGCTAGGGGGAGTAAATTATTCATAGATCGCAAAGGATTGGAAGGCGACAAATTACAAGAAACCGTTGAAACTGAAACCGGCATAGGAAACATTGAACAAGTAATTTTCACCCAAGATGGCTTGGGAATTATTGCCCGGTCTGAAACTGAAATCATCCATGTCATTCCCGGTGGGAAAGTTCAAAAATTAATTGGAGTTGAAGGCGATCTCAACTGCATGGCAATAAGCCCGGATTCCCTTGCCCTTGCTGCTGGCGATGCCAATGGAAAAATAAAAATCTGGCTATTTGAAAATCAGAACTTCGTGCTCAAGCATTCCCTTTCACAAATGGATTCCATACTTTGTTTGGCTTTTAGCCAAGATTCAAAATTACTTGCAACGGGCGGAGTTGATAATCACGCAGTGGTTTGGAATGTTAACAATGGTGCCTTCAAATACCAAATCCAACATGATGGGGATGTCACCTGCCTAGCATTTTCAAACGATCCCCAGTGGTTGATAACTGGGTCGGACGATAACACCGTGCGGGTTTTTTACAGAGAATCAGGCAGATTCGCTGGTAGTAATCTGGTTTACAATGCCACCTTACGATTTATTACACCACACCCACGGGTACCCTTACTGGTTGCAGGTGGCGATGATAACACTTGTGTGCTTTGGGACATGCAACCTAAGAATCAAGTTTCAATCTCCTTAGATAATAAACTGGATCAAGTTATCATTGGAAAAGCAGAAGGCATATTCTATCGCAATGGCCCTAAGATTACCTATGCACCCACAGAATCAATTAGCAAAGCTTTCAATGAAACCAAGGGAAGATATTTAGACTTTAAAGAAAATGACTTCAAAAAATCAGCACGGGTCATTCATGAAAACGCCCTATCCATGGCGGAGCTGGGGCCTAAGGCTTTGGTAATTCTAAGCAAAGATGGGGCAATTGATACATGGGACAAAGAATCAGGTAAAAAACAAAAAATACTACAGCGACCCATGGTCGGAATTCAAAAGATTGTTCTCACAAGCTCCTCTACGGGCAAATTTTTCTTGATTGAAATTCCGATTGGCGATGGCCGAAAAATATTTGAACTCTACTCAATCAGTGGAAAAAAAATTGAGTATAGTGAGTTGAACAACAGTAGCGTTATCACCTTCAACAAAGATGATTCCCAAATCGCTTTTGGTGATTTCGATGGATCCATATCAACTTTTGACATCACCAATGAATCTTTAATTAAAAAAGCTTTTTTCAAAGACTCACACAAGGGCGCAGTTTCCACCCTTGCCTTTTCAAGAGATGGAATACTTTTAGCTTCTGGTGGCGAAGATATGTTTCTCAGACTTTGGAACATCAATTCTAAAACCATGCAATGGGGTAAAGACCCAGTCGATCCGCAACATGCTGCCAAGATTACTTCTCTTTTAATTGACAACACAAACGGAAAAATTTTATCGGGGGGAGAAGATAACACCCTTCGAGTTTGGGACCTCGCTGATGGAAAACCTTTTAATGAGGCAATGCTGCACAATAGTTCTGTCATCAGGATCAAACTGTGGGAAGGTGGCATAGATTCGAAGGCCAAAAAAATCGCCATTACTTTGTCTTCGGAAGGGGCTGTTTATTTCTGGGATTTTTCTTCCGGAAATTTGCTCGCACCCCCTTTGCTGACACCAAGTTACCTCATATTCAACTTTGGAATTCTTAATGATTGCACCCAAGATCCTGTTGTTTTATTTACTGGGTCATATGGTACGATGCTGGTCAAGCGCCTTCAAGCAGCCCCTGAAAAAGCTACCCCAGAGCAACTCCGTGAATTCGCAGAATATCACCCTGCATTCAAATTACAAGATAAAGAAGGGCCATCCAAGGGAACTGTTTTAGTACCACTGGCGGGATCTGTTATGATTCCTCCTAAAGGTTCTGACCCGAAAAAAGAAAACAATTTCCTCATGCATAAAGTGCTTAAGGATTTTAAAGATGACTTTCCACCGTTACCAAAACTTACCGTAGATTCTCCTTCAACCAAATAAGCGCCACTTATAGGCTTTGCTTATTTTCCTAGACAGTAATTCTCCCAAAGGTTGCGTACTGCTGCTTCCCAATTTTTACTGTAAGAAGACCAATCGCAGATTACAGATTTTTTAAGAGTATCTCGTAACTTGCCTCTTAAAAGACTTAGCCTTGCTGCTTCGCTTGCAACTTTCTTTGCTCGTTCAATGAATTCTTCAGGGGTTTTTGCAATCCAATCTTCCATCCCAATATTGCTTAAAATTGCAACTCCCTGTCTCGATACATAGGTTTTTCCTGCAAGCGTAAGCAACGGAGTCCCCATCCACAAGGTATCGCAGGAAGTAATTCCCCCATTGTAAGGAAAGGGATCTAATGCAATATCGATCTCCCCAAGTGCTGCAAAATATTCTTGTTTCTCCATGCGGGGAAGGAATTCTACACGGTCCGGATTAACCCCTGCAGTCTGCATGGCATGCCTTACCATCTTAATAGATTCTTGGCCCGGCCCCGATAACAATCGTAATTTCGAGCCAGGGACTGCGCTAAGTAATTTGGCCCATAGCGAAAGCACTTTGCCATTATGCTTTGCCATGTTGTTGAGTGAACCAAAAATAATAGCACCGGCCTTAGGTGAACGCTTGGGCACTTCAGGGGCATCTATAGGAGGCTGATAACACCACGCCAATGCGGGAAGGCGAACAAGTTCCTCGGTATGAATTGCTTCGGTTAGACCCTTGGGGTCTGCAAAGTTATCGGTGATACGGAAACCAAACCTTGCAATTCCAGTGGTATTGGGATAACCAAATTGAGCCAATTGTACAGGTGCAGATTTCAAGGCAAATATGGGCAGCCTGCTTCCAGCGGTATGGCCTGCAAGATCCAATAGCACATCGATTTGATCTTTTCTTATCATGCTTGATACCTGCATGTCGGGTATCGGCCTGATATCTATGAAATGATCCACTTTTTTCTTAAATTGTTCAGTCATCTCATCGGATCTGATAACCGAGCTATAGGCAAATACTTCAAACTTGTTTCGATCGATAGAATCTAAAAAAGGTTCCATGAATGCATTGACGGTGTGCTTACGAAAATCAGGCGAGACAATTCCCAATTTTAGTTTACGACCACCTTCTTTGTTATTATCGAATGGCTGTTCTGGGGGAAAATTTTTCAAATGGGCATCGGCCCATGCAACATGCTCTTTGTATATTTCTTCGCCCGTCGTATCTGGAGAATAATGCAGGTTCAAAAGTAAATTACTATGAAAAGGAATGGCGCGTGGCTGCAATGCAATCGACTTTCTAAACGCATCGATGGCTTCCTTGGGTTTACCACCTAGGCCGTAAAGATTTCCAAGATTATTCCAAGCTTCGGTAAAGTTTGGATTAAGCCTTACCGCTTCTAAATTATGTGCCAAGGCATCATCATCCTGCTTAAGCATTTGCAACACAATGCTCATAGAGTTATGGGCTTCAGGGTAATCTGGCTTTAGGCTTAATGCGGATTTGAATCTGCTATAAGCTTCTTCAAGCCTACCAAGATCCATCATAACAAGGCCATATTGGTGCATGATTCTAGGATCGCTAGGCTTTAGCCCCAGCATTGTTTGATAAGCCGCCAAGGCTTCATCTTTGAGCCCTTGCATTCGTAGAGCATTACCAAGATGAGAAAAGAGGTCAGGGTCATCATTTTTCTGAGCGATGATTTGCTTGAATACTTCGGCGGCTTGGGGGAACTTACCCTGTTCGGAAAGGGACTGCCCCAACCCTACTGCTGCGCCAAAAAGAGAATTATTGCACTTAAGAGCCTGAACAAAGGCAGCTTCAGCGCCTACGGGGTTCATACCTTTGCGAAGAGCATTACCCAGGTTGAACCAGCATTCGCCAAATTGTTGGTCGATTTCCAAAGCCTTGCGATAGCAATTAATTGCTTCTTCAAGTTTATTTTTCTTGGAAAGGATTGCGCCTAGGTTCGACCAAGCATGCTTATGGGTTGGGTCGCCGTTGAGAACTTCACGGTAAATCATTTCTGCTTGGTCAGGGTTGCCTTGCTGATGAAAGCTAAGCCCCAGTTCGAATTTTTCGTCATTCAATTCTTTATCGCTCATGAATCACTCCGTTAAAATCACCAGTTGTGGGTAACATTCTGCCATTTTTTCATTGATCTGCCAAGATGGTCTTCCGAGTTCCCTTGAACACTATAGGACTGTAAACCGATGGGCCCCGTCCAGCCCGATTTTTGAACCGACCCAAGAAAAGAGGCAACATCATAATTGCCCTGCTCCAGAGAAACGATTGCTGCATCTTTCATTCCATTAATAGTGATGCAAAAGATATGCTTTTTTCCCATTTCAAGGATTTTCTTTTCCTCGGAACCATTCTGCCAGCGCCAATGAACCAGATTAAAATGCGTGCCCAAATTGGGTAGGTTGGCCTTAGTAGCGAGGCGCAATCCATCTTCCACCTTTTCAAGCCAGAATGAGCGATGGGGATAAAAAGAAATCACTGGCCCAGAATCTTTTGTTTGTTCCACATAATGCATGGAATATTGCAATGCGATTTGATCGCCCTCAGGATCGGATGGCTTATATTTTTTGCTGCGTAACGCCATCTCTATTCGGGTAGGTCTGCCTTTCAAACTAGAAATGGTATCAAGTAAGGCTTTATCGGGTGTATCTTCCATAAAAGGTGCGAGATAAACCGCCCAAAGTTGTAGTTTATATTGGTCAAGTAACTTAAGAAGGGGCTCTGCTTCTGATGCATTCCAAGTCCAGCCTATGCCTGCAAAACCGAGCTTTGCAAGAAGAGCGATTTTCTTTTCCAACGAAGGCACATCTGGGCCTCTTAATCCAGTATCCATGGCATAAAAAGGATAGCGATTTGAAGTTGGGGCGGCATTTACGAAGTTAGAAATTCCTATAGCTGGCATCGTTGCTAAAAAGGCCCTACGATTTAAATTGCTACGATGCATGGTATCGCTTCCCTTATTTGTGGATAGACAAAAACGCCAAGGATGTGAATAATACACAAACTGGTTGTATGCCGTAAAGCCTTATTTATCATGGGTTAACAACATAAAATCTTAAAAATTTAAGCTTTTAGGACTGGGATTGGCAAATTTATGCCTACGCTCATCACTTTTTAATGCTTTCTATTGTAAAATAAGCATGCTGTTAAGTATTATTGTAAGTCTAAATGTTGTAATGATTGAACCCGCCTAAAAGGTATCCAAGATGAAACGAATGAAGAGCACAAACCCGGGTTTCACCTTAATTGAGCTTCTGGTGGTAATTGCCATCATTGGAGTGATTATTGGTTTGTTGCTACCCGCGGTACAAAAAGTGCGATCCACTGCATCTAGAATGTATTGCCAGAATAATTTGAAGCAAATCGGCCTGGCAATGGAAATGTACAGGCAGAATCCGCCACAAACTTACCCTGAAGCTCATAGGATTTTTCAACGAAGTGTTTTTGCTAACCCGCTATCCCAAACCAATGGTGCGCCCTATGATGCTGGCAATCGGGAATATCAAAATGTAAACATTGGCTTTCCTGTTTTTTTTGGTGAGAAGATTTTTGACTATGTAGAAAAAAACACCAAGACATTCTTGTGCCCATCCGATTTAAACCCGGGTGGGGCTCGCGAATTCACCTCGCTTTATATGAAAGTAATTATTGGCAATGACAATAACCCCGCAACTTTTAATGGAACCTCTGATGTTGCAACCGCCTTTTCAAATTACAACATTAAGTACAGTTATGAATATCCAAGCGACAAACCTTCCTTCATGCCTTACACCAAAACTAGTTTTAATACACGATCTATGCCCCACATCAATGGCAGGCGTATGGAAGAACTGATGACCGATGGGCGGGGAACCGCTAACATCGTTCTTGTTTTTGACATGGATGACAATCACGGATCGGCTGGTTCAGGGAGGGGCCGTAATTTTGTTTATGCTGACGGGCATGTTTCCAACGAAGTTACCGTCGCACCAGGTTCTTAATTTTTATTTCGGAGATAAACCATGGCTATTGCAGATGTTCCTGAAGTTGCTGAAAATGAAAAAGGAATGACCAATACCAGAAAGATTACCCTCACAGTTATTCTTGCCTTACTTTTGGCAGGGTTTTCTTATGGTGGCTACTCTTGGTGGAGTGGATCTTCATTCCGCACTGCAATGGCCATGGTCAATGAGGATGTAGATTTTGCTGAGCTTTCTAAAGAAGATCAAAAAGCTCGTTTTGATAAGTTTCGCGCCCTAGAAAAAAAACTTTCCCCCGATCAGCGGGGGCAATTAAATGATGTACGCGAACGCCAGTACGAAAAGAAAGACCTGCAAAAATTGAACACTTTTTTTGCAATGACCAAAGTGGAACAAAAAAAGCAATTGGTGGATGAAGTTAATCGTGACGAAAAACGCAGAAAAGAATTTGATGCTAAACGAAAAGAATGGGAAGCTAAAAAAGCTCAAGGTGGTAAACAAGCCGGGGCTGGCGGCCAAGGTGGTGCCGGTAGAGGGCAAGGTGGCGCTCCAAATGGCACTCAAGTCAATGGGGCACCGGGTAGGAATCAAGTCGGCGCTGGCGCGCCTGGCCCAACAACAGGGGGCAAAGGTGGCGCTCCAAATGGCACTCAAGTTGCTAACGCTAATGCCAAACCCACTAGACCTGCACCCACACCAGAATCACGCAACAGGCGCACTTCCGATCGTTTGGATAATAGCAGCCCTGAATATCGTGCTGCCAAGTTGGAATACCAAAAACTACGCGAAAAAACTCGTGCCGAAATGGGCCTTACTTCAACCACGGGTGGCAGGCCGCCCGGCGGGGGTGCGCCCCAAGTCGGGGGTAAGCGCGGCTAGGCTTTTTTGATCGGCTTGTCTATTCATAAAATAAAGCTATTCCCTTAATTAAAAACCGAATGGCTTTTGTTTCTATCTTAATTCGGAGCATAATAATGACGATTCCAGACGAAACACTTGATGACCAACCTTTATTATCCAGAAATAAAATCATTATCTTTGTGGGCCTCCTTGCCTTGTTGATCCTGGGCTCGGGGTACGCCATATATTCTTATTCCGCCAATTCCAGCTTGCGTAAGTATCAGGCCATGACGGCTGATATGAGCATGGAAAAAATGCGCGATATGCCTGCCGAAGATCGGAAAGAATACTTCGAAAATATGAAAAATCTCCGCGAAAAAATGACTGAACCACAAAAAAATAAAGCGGATGATTCCATGCGTGAGAGATTCCAAACTCAGATGTCTGAAAAAATGAATAAGTTTTTTGCATTACCACCCGAGGAAAGAAAAGTGGAGTTAGACAAAGAAGTAGACCGCATGGCTTCGATGATGAAAAATTTTGGAGGCGGTAAAGGTGGCCCGCCAGGAACTGCAGTTGGTGGCAATACTACAAATCGTGGCCAAAGTGGAACTGCTTCTTCTGGATCTGCCAACACTTCTGGAGGCGGTAATTCGACAGGTATTGGAAATATTGCAGGTAAAGGCCAAGGCGGAATATCTGGCGTAGGCGGTGTTGCAAATGGTAATGGGCAGGGTGGCGGGCCTACGAATGTAGCAGGTGGCGCTAATGCTGCAGGTAAAGCTAACCCGGGCGGCTCTCCCGGCGGTGGTGGCCCCCCTTGGGCTAGAGGCAATCCCAACGCAACTCCCGAAGAAAAAAACAAGCGTACTTCTGATAGGCTTGATAGCTCTACGCCAGAATTTCGGGCACAAATGACCGAATACTTTAAACTTGTTGGCGAACGGGCCAAGGAAAAAGGCGTTCAGATTCCGAATTTTGGTGGTGGCCCTAACACTCCAGCCAAAACGAAGTAGTAAGACCTCTATTTAAAAATATTTAACCATCTAAGATAAATATAGAGCTAATAAAACACAATGACTGAATTAAACACACCTGATAATTCGGAAGAAACTTCATCTTCCTTCAGTTTGCGCATAAAGCTTTCTATCGCTGCGCTTTTACTTCTTCTTCTTGGGGGCATTGGCTACTCTAGTTATTCCTACATCAAAAACGCACCTCTTCGGGAATTTGATGCTGCAGTTGCAGGCGTGGATATCGAAAAAATTGCTGACATGGAAGCAGAAGAGCGCAAAGCTTTTTTCGAAAACATGAAAACAATTCGCGACAAAATGTCTGATGCCCAAAAGAAAATAAATGATGATAAAAATGCCCAGCGTATGAACGAACAATTCAAAGAGAAATTTGGCCGCTTTTTCTCGTCCTCCCCAGTAGAACAACGCGCGGCCTTGGATAAAGATATCGACCGCATGGCTAGCATGATGAAAGGTTTTATGAGTGGCAAGGGTGGCTTTGGCCCTCCCGGTATGGGTGGCCCCGGCATAGGTTCAAAATTTGGAGATACCACTGCAAAAAAAACACCCTTCACCAATGGTGCAAGTACTAGCAATAATGTAGCTAACTCTAAAAATGGACCTAATACTGCTAACTTAAATGGGGTAAATGAATCTGGTTCAGCAAATGCAAAAGGGACTGTAGTTGGAACGAACCCACCTGCGGGCGGCCAGAATATCACCAACGCTGGTAGCACAACGAATGCAGCAGGTACCAAAGGCAAAGGCGCACCTAGCCCAGAAGAGCGCAACAAGAGGTTATCAGACGGGCTTGATAAATCAACCCCAGAAATGCGAGCCCAAATGACCGAATACTGGGTGCGTATGAATCAACGAGTTAAAGAGCGCGGGGTACAGATGATTCCATTTCTTGGAGGCTTCGGTGGGCCAAAACCTAAATAATTACAAGTTAGGCCGCTTTGGCCGGCTGGAGCTTCGACACAATGCCAATCGCACACTGTGGCGTAAGCCTAAAATATGAAACAAACTGGTTTTGCCCCTGGTTTTCGGCTTGGTGTAATTGATATATTCGTTCTTGTCGGTGGCACGATGGCGGCGGGCATTTTGTCGATGTAGGTGTGGTGGTGGGGCTTCGTCCCTGCTTTTGTGCTTGCTCACTTTTTCTTGTTCTGCAATGTGGTGCGGATGGTTCGGACGCTCGAATTGATATGGGCCGGAGTTTTTGTCGTCTTGGCTGGCACCACAATTGCGATTGAATTTCCTAGTTGGTTGGTCACTACACTTGTTTCGTTGTTCGTGACAATGGTGTTGGTCGTAGTCGAAATGCGGAAGCCGTCGTATCATGGCATCGGTTGGCGGCGGATCAATCCTGGCTTGCTAGCGTGGTGGGAATCGCAAGTTGCCGAGAATGGTGGCTAACACTTATCTCGTTATGTTTTTTTGATCTTTCCACTTTAATACGCTTTCAGTTACGATACTATTATGGAATCCCTTAGTCCTAATCCGGTTATAACTCCTTCTTATTGGCGTAAACTTTTCTACCTTTTAGTAGCTCTGCTCTTTCTTTTCGTTCTTTATTTTTCCTACGCAAGTTATTGGCAAACCTCGGCACTTAAAGAAATTTTAGCTATTCAAGTTTCTAAAGATTCTGAAGCCGCAAAAGAGTGGCCAAAAGAGAAAAGAAATATCGCCCAAGATCGGATGCTGTATCTAGAAAAAAATCTGAATAAAGAATCGAGAAAAGAACTTACAGATCGCAATAGCAGAGCCGGATTTAAAAAGGTGGAAATAGAATTTGATCGGATCCTTAACTTGGATCAAAAGAACAAAAACATTGAGTTAGATATTTGGATCGATCGCGAAGAGAAATCAAAACAAGATCGCGAAAAAAACATTGTAGCATTACGAAAGCAAGGCAAAGCCATTTCACTCAAAAAAGGGGGTAACCCGCTTAGCAATCAAGATCTATCCAATTTGCTAGATGTCACGACCCCGGAACTTCGGGCGAAATTTCATCAACTAGTCAAAGAAATAAATCAAAGACGCCAGGGCAGAAGCCTTCCACCCTGGAATCCTTTTAGTGCGGAATGATTCGATTACTTCCCACCAAATCGATGTCCGGGGATTTGAAGCTCTACTTTATAAAGCCCAGTGCGCGCAGTAACATAAAAAGTTTTCATGTCTTTACCACCAAAAGTACAGTTGGCAGGTTGTTCTGGAAAAGCAATGGTTACCAAAGGCTTACCTACACTTGAGAATACTTGAATACCAAGCCCTGAAGTAATGTAAAGATTACCCTTGATGTCAATCGTGAGGCCGTCACCCCCGGTGTTGATTTTACCCTCGGGTTGTTTGAGAGTGCAAAATACTTTCCCTATTCCAATTTTTCCATTAGATTCTACAGGGTAAGCCATCATATCTGCTTGGCCTGTAGGGATGACATAAAGAGTTTTTTCATCGGGGGATAGAATTACCCCATTAGGATTTGGCAAATTGTCTATCAAGCGAGAGACTTTCCCTTCGGGTGAAAGATAGTACACACCCGTCTTACCTTGGGGTAGGGGCATGGGTGCTCGAAACGCAGGATCAGTAAAGTAAATACCTCCATTATTGGCAACCACCAGATCATTTGGTGCATTGAAACGATTTCCCATGTTTTTATCTACAAGAACGGTGCGGGTTTTTCCATCAGGCGAATGAGCAACAATTTGCCCATCCATTTCGCAAGCCAATAATCTTCCCTTGGAATCAACCATCAAACCATTAGCATGATTCGACTTTTCAATGAACACAGATACTTTGCCATTTTCAAGCTTGTGGATTTTTTCATTGGGTATATCGGAGAAATAGAGATTACCAGTTTTGTCAACAGCGGGGCCTTCGGTGAATCCAAAGCCGCCTTGTACCTTCTCGATTTTCCCAATGGGGCCAATTCCTTCGATAGGGTCTGCGCCCAACCATAACAAAGCACAAGTCAAGATACTAGTAAGCATGATTATCTCCATACAGGTTAAAAAGGTTAAGCACCCATGTTAGATCAGGTTTACTTTAGATTCAATGGGGTGGCTTGGGCTTTTTTAGAATATGCGGGCAATAGGGTTGGGCTTGGAAAGAAATAGGCCAAAGATTTTCTCACTGCGAGTAAAATACCCAAAGTCGATGATAGAATATTATTAGAGGAAAAGTTTCTGCTAATAAACGCATGAATTTGAAAAAGGTAGAGAATGGAAGCCCTAATCAAGTGGATTTAAGAACTGGCCAGAACTTTACAGAACGGAGGCATATTGCCATGCGCAATCCAAATGCCCTTTCGAAAGAAGATCAAGAAAAACTCGATAACCTGACTCGAACCCTCGAAAAAAAGCTTGAGCATTTTATTGGCTACCCTTGTAATACACAATTCGATTACACGCCTTTATATCATTTCCTCAAATTGCCTTTAAATAACATTGGTGACCCGTTCGTACCTACAAATTATCACATCAATACGCACGAATTTGAACGCAATGTAGTGCAAATTTTCCAGAAACTTACAAACGCACCTGAAGAATCGACTTGGGGATATGTCACCAACGGAGGAACCGAGGGAAACCTTTATGGCATATTTCTAGCAAGGGAGATGTTTCCTGATTGTATGGTTTATTATTCAGAAGATGCCCATTATTCAGTCAATAAAATCCTACGATGTTTACATGTAAGAAACATTATGATCCGCAGTAACCCAGATGGATCGATGAATTTAGATGACCTTCGCGAGACGATTAAAATTCATCGCGATGTTCCACCTGTTATTTTTGCCAACATTGGCACTACGATGAAAGGCGCTTGCGACGACCTAATTGGCATCAAGAAAATCTTGAATGATTTAGTTATTAAACGGCATTACATTCATGCTGATGCTGCACTTAGTGGCATGATTCTACCTTTTGTAGACAATCCTAATCCTTGGGATTTCAAGGTAGATATCGATAGTATTTCCATAAGTGGTCACAAAATGGTGGGGTCGCCTTTGCCTTGCGGCGTGGTTATTGCAAAAAAAGAGTATGTCGAAAGAATTGCTTCAGGTGTTGAATATGTGGGCACGCTAGATACCACGATTATGGGCTCTAGAAATGGGTTAACACCTTTGTTTTTATGGTATGCATTCCACACCACAGGGCTCGAGGGTTTTCGCAATATTATTAATAACTGCATGGAAGTCGCAACCTATGCAACAAACAGGCTTAATTCTATTGGGCGAAATGCTTGGAAACACAATAACTCACTTACGGTTGTTTTTGATAGGCCTTCGCCAGAAATTGTTTCTAAATGGCAGCTCGCTTCTAGAGGGGAAATTAGTCATCTAATTGCTATGCCTCATGTGACACAAAACAATATAGATGAACTGATTATTGAACTTGCTAAAGAACAAAATGATACCAAGAAATATGGAAATTACCCTTCTACGGTTAGGAGAAGTTTATGAAGCAGATCACCATCATTCATAAGGATGGCCCAGGTTTACTTGCAGATATCTCTGAATTATTAGGGGCCGTTGGGGTTAACATCGAAAGCATTGAAGCAGAATCAATTGATTCTACTACGGTTGTTTCACTCATTGTTGATAATTATGAAGATGCACTTAAAGCACTTACGGTTAGTCCATTTAATGCAATTAGCGAAGATGCTTTAGTGGTAAGGGTTCCCGACAAACCAGGCGAGCTTGCCCTGTTAATGAAACGCTTCAAAAATGCAAACATTAGTTTACGAAGTTTGGTAATTTTAAAACACGATTCAGGGTATGCCTTCGTTGCTTTAGTAACCATCAAGACCGCTGAAGCACAAGAATTGGTAAAAGATATTTTAGTAGGGTAATGTTTTACCCCGGCATAAGGCGCTCATCTTTTTTAGAAAGCGGATGCTGATCTTTGGTTCCATCCACAAAACAAGCCACCCACTCCGCTAATCTTTTTCCCAACCTCCTGCAAGCTTCTTGAGTTTCTTCACTGCGAGGTTCACGAACCGAAGTTGCTCCATAATGCAGTGTCATCAATTTACTTACATAATCAGTAACCCCAAATGCTAAGAATCCAAAGTTCATCAATACCATAAGAATAGATTGGCATGCCATTTCGCTACCACCCGCCGAACCCCCGGAGGAAGAAAAAGCGCAGGCGATTTTGCCATCCACTTTCATCCAATGGCTGGCCATGGTTTCATCCCAAAACCGTTTCATTTTCCAAGATAGCAACCCCATATTGGTGGGGCTTCCAACTGCTATACCATCACACCATGCGACATCTTCGGCTTTGGCCTCATCGATTTTGATCAGCTTTATTTCCATGTTGGGAATAGAGCGAACTCCTTCTGCAATCAATTCCGCCATCTTTGCAGTATTCCCACTCATGGAATCATAAAGTACCAGTATTTTTCCCATCGACTTACCTCAGCGTTCATTGATTAAAAATTTCACCTATCAAAGTAGTGTAGCAAGAAATACGGAAGAGGGTAAATTCATATGGCTGAACTTAATTCCCTGTTGATTCTGTAAAAAATACGGTTAATCTACATTTACTTTTTAAGGAGAGTGGAATGCAAAATAACGGGTTAAGATTTGTTTTAATTATGTGCTTTGGATCGGTACTTGCTACTAATGCCGCTGCCCAAGGCCCCTATGATTGGGCTCAATGGCGTGGCCCAGAACGCGATGGTATTTGTAAGGAAACCGGACTTCTTCAAACCTGGCCCAAAGAAGGACCACCTCTTGTTTGGAAAGTCGCTGGCATCGGAGGCGGGTACAGCACACCCTCTATCGCCAACGGCAAAATCTTTGGAATGAGCTACCTTGCTGATAATGAAAATGTTTGGGCACTTGATGAAAAGAATGGCGCTAAAATCTGGGAAACCAAAATCGCTTCCAAAGGCAAGGTTGGATACAACGAGGGTTCACGATGCACCCACACCGTTGATGGCAAAAATCTTTATGTCGTCGGCGTCTCTGGCGATGTTGTTTGCCTAGAATCTGCGAGTGGGAAAATCCTTTGGCAGAAAAATTTAACCAAAGATTTCAAAGGCAAGATGATGTCTGGTTGGGGTTTCTCCGAATCCCCCCTAGTTGATGGCGACATGGTTATTGTAACCCCAGGTGCTGATGATGCGGCAATCGTTGCACTTGATAAAAATACAGGCAAGACTATCTGGACTTCCAAAATTGAAGCAGGTGGCGGCGCAGGTTATGCCTCCGTTGTTATTTCTGAAGCTGGTGGTATCAAGCAATACATCACATGGCTGGGCAAATGCCTTGTTGGCGTAAATGCAAAGGATGGCAAACTCCTTTGGCGCTATAGTGCAAATGCAAATAGTACTGCAAATATCCCTACCGCTATCGTAAAAAGTGATCTCGTCTTTTGTTCCACCGGTTATGGCAAAGGAACTTCTTTAATTCGACTTGTCTCAAATGGTATGGGTGGCATCGAAGCCAAGGAAGTTTATTACCTCAAAGAACAAAGCAAGGATATTCAAAATCATCATGGTGGCATGGTTCTTCTTGGCGACCATGTTTACTTTGGCACAGGCCATAACAGTGGCATTCCCTGTTGTTTGGAAATGGCTACAGGCAAAGTTGTTTGGAAGGAAGAAAAACGACCAGGTACAGGCTCTGCCGGCGTTCTCTTTGCAGATGGAAAACTTTATTTCCGCAATCAAGATGGCACCATGAATTTACTTGAAGCAACAACCAAAGGCTACAAATTGCTTGGCTCTTTCAAGCTTGCAGAACCCAGTGGCAAACCTAGTTGGCCTCACCCCGTGATTGCCAACGGTCGCCTTATCATTCGTGATCAAGACAAAATCTTTAGCTATTCGGTTAAAGCTGCACAGTAAAACTGTTACTTGATTCCGGCGTCCATGGACATTATGCCCATGGACTTTTTTATTTCTTATAAGAACCTTCATCATGCCCAATTCAACTTATGATGTCATCGTAATTGGCCTTGGTGGCATGGGGAGTTCTGCTGCAATGCAGCTTGCGCTTTCCGGCCTCAAGGTTCTTGGGCTAGAACAATTCGACCCCAATCATCAGCTTGGTAGTTCCCATGGAAAAACCCGGGCGATAAGGCTTGCTTACTACGAAAATCCTAATTATGTACCCTTACTAAAACGCGCCTATCATCTTTGGCACGATCTCGAATGGCGGGTGGGCGAAACATTGCTTGAAGAATGTGGTTGCCTTAGTGTGGCTTATCCCAATCATAAAGTCATTCAAGGCATCATTGCGAGTTCAGCACTTCATGCTCTTGATGTCGAATTTTTACCCCATGGTCAGCTTGCAGAGAAGTATCCGTTTTTAAATCTTCCAGAAAGTTATGTTGGGGCCTTTGAAAAACTAGGCGGGTTTCTTTGGGTTGATCGTTGTGTTCGAGCCTTTCAAAAAATCGCCCAAGATAACAACGCTACTTTTCTTTTCAAAACCCCAGTTACTTCCATTCGAAATGTTGGTAACGATATCGAAGTGGATACACCCAACGGCAAATATCTAACTCGCAAAGTAGTCATCACTGCGGGCCCTTGGTCTGCACATTTCCTAGGTGCTTCAGGCAGATGTTTAAGCCTGATGAGGCAGACAACTCATTGGTTCATGCCTGAAAAGCCCCAAGATTTTTTCAGAAATAAAGTACCCGTATTCATGGTTGCAGATCAAGAAGGTTTCTTTTATGGATTCCCCTTGGTCGATCCAGAAGGAGTCAAAGTTGCTAGGCATTACGGCCAAGTTGAAGTTCATCACCCTTCCGAAATTATTCGAGACATACTTCCCGAAGATGATGCTGCACTCCGGGTGTTTTTGAATCGGAGGATTCCAACACTTGCAAAATCACATTCCCCACTTGCAAAAACTTGCATTTACACCCTCTCGCCTGATAGACATTTCATGGTTGGACCGCTTCCCGAAAACCCTAATATCCTTGTTGGAACAGGTTTTTCAGGGCATGGCTTTAAATTTGCTTCCGTCGTGGGCGAGATATTAAGTCAACTTGTTTGCAACCAACCTGTCAACCTTAACATTGAATTTTTAAACTTAGGGCGTTTCCTGAATGACAGCAGCAGATAATAAAATTATCATACCCTTGTTGTTTCTAAAACTTTATGAAAGGGATGATTATGAAAAATTGGAAAATGATGGCATTCATGTTGTTGGCACTCTTTGGCCCCTGCGCTTCTAATATCATGGCACAGGAAAAATCTGCATTTTCCTCTGCCACGATTGATCTTGGAGTAGTAGTAACGGATATTGAAAAAGCTGCAAAATTTTACACCGAGGCAATTGGTTTCAAAGAACTCAAGGGCTTTGATGTTCCTGCTGATTTTGCAGGCGAGGCGGGCCTTACTGCAAAAAAATCCCTGAGCATTCGTGTATTCGTTCTTGGCGAGGGTCACGGCGCTACCAAGCTTAAACTGATGCAGATTGAAGGCATCAAACCCAAAAAATCTGAAAATGAATTCATTCACTCGCAAACCGGGTTTCGATATTTAACCATTATGATCAATGATACCACTCAAGCGATGGAAAACCTAAAAAAAGCAGGCGTTAAACCGATTGCGAAAACACCCATTTTAATTCCAGAAACAATTGCCAAGGACACCTATTTGACGATTGTTCAAGATCCAGATGGCAATTTGGTGGAACTGGTCGGACCCAAAAAGTAATGATTGATTAAATTACCAAGAAGGGCACATGAAACAAATTCATGTGCCCTTCTTTATTTGGATAAACAAAAAGATTATAAAGCAAATTCTTTGAGCTCTTCAAGACTGGCAAATTCTAAAGTGGAAATGTGAGTTGCGTTTAGATTCACCTTGGGGGCAAACCCCGCATCGTATGCTTCTTTCCATCGTGATGCGCACAGGCACCAGCAGTCACCTGGTTTTAAACCAGGAAAAGCCCAATCAGGAACAGGCGTAGAAAGATCGTTGCCTCTCTCCTTGCTGAATTTTAAAAACTCAGCGGTTGCTTGAATACAAACGGTGTGAATTCCAAAGTCACCTGGTCCGGTATCGCATTTACCATTTCTGTAAAATCCTGTCTTCGGAGACATGCAACAAACTTCAAGATCTTTTCCCAGCACATTTTTACCGCCTGACATATTTCTAACCCCCATCAAATCTGATTATGTTAATGTTAAGAATCATGAATACTAAACCATTTCCAATAATAACAGCTTTTGAACCCCTTAGGGAAAAAATACCCATGAGCTTAATATTAACTATTCTATTTTTTTCTGCATATTCTTGTTTTGCTTACGCTGATGGATCTTTCCCCAAGCTGATTTCTCAGGCAATAGGCCTTAAGGGAGGCCCAAAACCCCTAGGAATTATTCTCAATACCGAGGCTGAACTTTCTAAATTTCTAAATCTTCCAATGGCTGAAGCTAATATTAAAATAAAGCAACTTCTTAAAACCAATGAGGTAAACTTTGCAAATCAGACGATTATGGTTATCCAAGGTGGCGAATGCAAGTCTGGCGGGTTTAAAGTTAGTTTCGAGAAATTTGAAATCAAAAACGCTACTCTTCAAGTACTTTGGAGGCTTCAACCCCCGCCAGTCGATGCGTTTGTAACCCAAGCTTTTACCTATCCTTCGCTCATACTTCTTGTGGACAAGCACATAGGCGAGATTATTTTCAAACAAATGATCGACAAAAAAAATAACCTCACCTGAATCAATTTCCAGATGAGGTTTAATGATGATCGAAAACCTTGCAAGATTATTTATTGCTTTTGACGGGAAGAATCGGGACCTTGAGGCCTGCCTCTTCCTGCTTCAGGGCCTGAACCTCTATTGAACATAGGTGCGCTCTTCATGAAGGTTTGGAACTTATCATCCCCCATGGTTTCTTTCAGGTTTTTCATCATGGCTTGTTGAAGTTCCCGAATTTCCGCCATGATTTTTTCACGATCGCCATTCCCTTCTTTTCCTTTCGTAATTATATCTTTCATTTTCTCCTGATGGGCAGTCATGATATCTTCAACCTTGGTTCGAACATCTTTACTTAAATTCAATTCATTAAGAATACGCTCTCTAGCTTCTGGGCCAGCTCCTGGGCTAGCTCCGGGGCCACCTTTGCGATCACCTTCCCGAGGTTGATTAGTTGGGCCACCTGTGCCTGGCCTTACTCCACGATCACCCGGGCCACCTTTCCGATCACCTTCTGGGCGGTCTGCGCCTGGGCTACCTTTCCGATCACCTTCTGGCCGACCTGCTTTCCTATTCATGTCTTGGGGATTCATTTTCCCCCAGCCACCCATTCCGGGCATCCCATTGGTAGCGCCAAATGGCATACAACTTTTCTGCATCATCATTTGTTGGTGCATTGAAGAACGACCAATTTCCATCATTACATTTCTTGCAGCTAATGCAGTAGCAGCATCTTTACTCTCAGCCATTTCCTTAAGTGAAAACATTGCAGCGGGGCCTACACTTACCAAACCTCGTCTTGCACTATTGCGAATATCATCATTTCGATCAGTCATTTTCTCAGCGAGAATTTTAATCCATGATTCAAGTTCTTTATCAGGCTTTGATGGCATCTTTGGATTTGCCCAACCTTTATTAGCCATACGACCTGGCATAGGGCCTCGCGAATCGGGCAGAGGCCCATTTCCTGGTACCCCGGGGCGGTGCTCTTGCGAGGGTTTTGTCAAAGGGGGATTATTTTGATCACGCCTTGGTTCTTGTGCATCAAGAACGCCAAAAATAAATATAGCTGTTAATGGCAAAGCAACAACCAAACCAGATCGAATTTTGGAAAATACACTCATGATGGTTCCTTTTACAAAGAAAATACGGCAAGAAGCATCTGAATAGACTAAAACCAAGGTAATCAAAACCCCAGAAACAGTCCATACTTAATTGACACTAGCAACTAAAGGATTAAAGGATGATGAGTTATTAAAAATAATAAGGTGATTTTTCAATTATCTTTTGCGCAAGAAATGCACAAGGAGAAAGCCTTTCTCCCAAATGGGCATATTTTTCAATAAGAGAGATGATTTTATTCCACCCAAGTATATCGGCCCATCTAAATATTCCGCCCCATTCCTTGGGAAAACCCAAAGTAAGATTCAAAGCTAAATCAATAACATTAGGGGTGGGAACAACTTTTTCACCAAGAATTCTGTTTGCTTCAACAAACAAAACGATCAAAAGTCTCTCAAGAATTTCCTCATCCGACAAATTAACTGAACCTTTTTGAAGGGTTTTCAACATATCCAGAAACAAAGGGTCTTTGATTTTTTCATCTGTTTCCGAATATCTATAGTATCCTAATTTATTTTTTTGACCAAGCCGCCCTTTTTCCAACATCCATTTAGAAATGGTTGCAGGGGCAAACCAGTTCCCCAAATCCTGCTCGATAATCTGATTAAGGTACACAAGATTATCAATGCCTGTGATATCTGATAATTCAAAAATGCCTTTAGTTAGCCCAAATCGTATGGTGGCTTCATCAACCGAATAAGGGCTCATTCCCTCGATAACAATTCCCTGAGTTTCCCGAACCAATACCAGCAACAAACGATTAATTAAAAACCCCGCAGAATCATTCACAACAATAGGAACTTTCTGAAGTTTGATACACAAACCAATCAAAGTGGCGACGCACTCATCACTCGTAAGATCGGTACGAATTATTTCAACCAGATTGGGATGAAGCAATGGAGGGGAAAAATGAAGGCCTGCAAAATTCGATGGGTCCTTAAAACATGCCCCGAGTTTCTTAAGCGGAATACTTGCCGTGTTTGAACAAATAATCGTCCCTTCAGGAATCATAGAATCCAATTCGTGAAATAATTGTATCTTCGAATCCTCATTTTCAATTATCGCCTCTAGGATAACTTTCCGGTCTTTGACTGATTCCAAAATAGTTGAAGTGCTTAACCTTCCAAGAACTTGCAGAATTTCCTCAATCGTAAGTGTAAAGCTTCGCAATTTGATATGCAATTGTTTCATGATTGCAGTGGTTCCCAAACCCAAATTAAATGGGGCAACATCAACCAAAAGCGATGGAACGCCACGCTTCGCCATCAGCAATGCAATAGAAGGACCAATTGCCCCCGAACCAATAACTCCCACATTATTGAAGAAATTGGAAATCGGTGCTCCTCCAAATTGCTTTGAATTAATGATTTCGCTGCGTGTTTCCTCAAGGGTAAAACTATTTTTTACATAATTGGATTTCCACGCATCGATAAACACACTAACATTAAATGCCTGTGATTCAACCGTCGTTTGGATGCAGGAACTCAAAACAAAATTGATAACTTTTTTCTCCTGTTCATTTTGAACATACGCCTTACCCAAAAACTTTGCCTTAACTAGTTTGAGTTGATCCTGAGAAATCGGAAATGATGAAGTCTTAGCGATCCTGCGGGTTTTCCAAACTTTACTTGCAAACAGCTTATTTACGTTATTCACTAGACTGTTTGCATTTTCTACCAGTAAATCTGTATTGACCACTTCATCTAAAATATTTTTATGAAGCATGCTTGAAGCACCATAGGCCAAGCCGGTTGCGATCATTTCTAGGGCATTATCAATACCACAAATCCGGGGCAACCTAGTTGCAGTCCCCAGCACGGGAGAAACACCCATGCGAATACCCGGAAGGCTGAAAGTTGTGATGCGATTATCGCAACCAATTCGATAATCAAAAGCCAAGATAAACTCAAATCCACTTCCAATACATGGCCCATTAATTCCCACCACGGTGGGAAAAGGCATTGTCTCTAACAAATTCAAGCAGTCGTTAGCAGTGTTTAATAATTTACTTTCATACCCTGGATTATTATTTTTAGACCTAAGTTCAGCCCAATCGTAATCGCAAAAAAAACAATCATCCTTTGAACTCGTAAAAATCAGCCCTTTAAGATCGGCTCTTTTCTGCAACGAAACTAGCATCTTGAAAAGTTGATTGAAAAATTCATCAGAGCAATAATTTTGTGGCGACTTTCCTTGGTCCCATTGAAGCATTGCAATGTTGCCATCGGCTATTCCCAAATCCAAACCCGAATTAGGTGAACTATTAAAATCAATCATCAATATACTTTCGTTTAACTTACTTGAATTGCAGACTTTGGATCAAAGCCTTTCTAAAAAAGAGCAAGACAAAAATCCTGCCTGCAATACCTAGAATAAAACACACCAATACTAAGATGTTTAACCCGAAAAATAAGTAGGTGCCAATACCCACCAATAAAAACTGCTCAGGCCATGTTGCAACAATTACTTTATGAAACCTCCGCAAAGAATTTAAGTAATAAACTACAATCATCAAACCAATCCAAACTAATGATACCAAGGGCGCGATCTGAATCTCCGGGCCCAACTTCAAAATCATGGTAAGGTCAGGGGGGATTTCGCCTTCAGATAACACGAAGATCTTTGGATTAAATAACTTGTCCGCTAAACTCGAAATGTCATTAAAGGGTTTTTTGTCTGCCTTTAGCGCAGCTATTCCTGCAATTACCTGATACTTTAATTCGATTGCTGAATCTCTATTTTTTTGCAAAAGCTCTTCTTCCCAAATAAACGATTCTATACCGTCTTCCGTCAAGGTTTCTAATGCCCTTGCCCTTCCAATAATTTGAAAAAACAAATCTTGTATGGGTTGCAATGACGATAAATCCCTAGAATTTGTAACTGCTTCTTTTGCAATTACCTTTGTAGCTTCAAGCAAAGACCTTGCCTGACTTTCCATGACGGTAAGTTCCTGCACATACAGAGCAGATGGGGGATATTTCCAAGATTGAAAAGGTTGTGTTCCAACTAGGATTGTTTTTTTAAACTCAGACTTCGCAGTTAATACTGGCGCCTTATTTATAAAATCAACCCACCGCATAACATCCGCCAAAAATTGAAATGATATTTTTAGTTTTTGGAACCCAGGTTTAGTTGTCTTAAATACATACATTTGCCCTTCCTCGACATTTTCAGGAGTAATGACCGCATCATCCAAATGGCAGGCGATAAATTCTGATGATTTAGGTAACCATACTTTAAATTCCCCTGGAACCGGTAAGTATATCCAAAATACTGAGGCCCCCTTGATCGAACCGTTTTTTTGAACCTCACCCTCAAGGGTCGAATGAATTACACTAAGTGACTCTTCACGATTCAATTTTTGGTTATTGCGCCTTACATTAGATGCCCAGGATTTGGAATTTACCTTGTAGTATTCTGCAGGTTTATCACCTAACTTTTTCTTTATTTTCGGGCTTTCTGTCATGGCCACTATATTTGATACTTTGAAAAAACCTTGCGAATTAGCCAAGCTTAATTCCTCATTAGGAATGCAAATCCATGAAGATATTGATTCTACTCCTGTAAAATTCCACATCGGAATCTTCGCAACTTCTGTTGCCAACGATTTACTCATGTCGCAATAAATACTGAAATTGATAGCACCTTTTTTTTGTGAATCCGGAATGATCAAGGACCACTTCCGAATATTTTCCTGATTACTCAAAGGCTCTAATTTAATATTTGGTGGGAGATCAAATTTTAAATCTAAATTGTCCCATCCCTTGATTGAAAATTCATAATTTGAAAAACCATCTTTCGTTCTATTTAATTCTACATCCAGCCTAGCCTGGGTCATGTTTCCTTTATTTTCGAACCAAAGAAGAATGTTGGCAGTTCCTGAAGGCAACAAAGGTTTAATTTCGAATTGAGCTTGATAATTTTTTTCTTCTGAAAGAAGGTTCATGGGATCAGAAGGTTTACCAAATCCCTTAAGATTAATCGGTTTCAAAATAGTGCTGTTATCATGTAACAAAAAGATATTGGTGGTTAAATTGCTTGCGAAAAGAAAATTAGATCTTGGGACTTCAACACCGATAGACCGATTTATACTAGTGCTAGCAGCCAAAATCTCAGCAGCGAACGAAAACTCTTTAACAGGTTTCTCAAGCCAAATAACTATTTTAGAATCATTTTGCGCCCACGATTGAACTCCAACACCAACTAATTTGGTAACAATATATTTTGAGAGACCACCTACTTGCCATTCTACAAACAAAATATTTGGAAGAGTGCTTTTCAGTGATGCATTAATTAAAAACTGACTAGATTTAGTTTGAATATGGCCCTTAATAGTTTGTGTCGCATCATATTTAAAATGGGCAGGGGAAATATCCAAAGTAAGCAAAGGAGGGTTGTTAAGTTCTCTACGAAAAGAATAAGCAAATGCCAAAGTCTCAGGTTCGGGTTTATCACTTTCTGCCAAGAAAGGAGCAAAGATTTTTGAATCAATACCGGTCAATCCAAGAGGAAGAATTTGCTTACTAATATTGCAATTCACGGATTTATAAGCCAGAAAACTACCACCTTCTTGAAATAATCCAACCGGGGTGGGAAGTGGAAGTTGCCATCGTGATGTCAAACCATTGATTGGTAAAAAAAATGCTTTTATTTGCAAACTACCCGAAATTCTTCTGGAAAAATTAAGCGTAAGTCTTTGCCCCATTGGTATTGGTTTTAAATTCCAATTAATCAAGGTAACAGGTACAAGGCCCTGACGAATAATCGGTTTAAAAGTGGATGGCAGTAAATTTGGTGGTAGATCAATTTGAAAAAAATCAGTGCCTGCCCCGGGGATTTTTAAATCCCAAAAAGCTTCAAGTTTACTGGAATCCAGGGCGATATCCCAAAGGTAGGCCTCTTGAATCAACGGATTAGATTTTGGAGGCAATGGCCCTTTACTCCATTTTAAATTCAAAGGGCCTGAAACTTTTCCAAGATCAGCAGTTAATCTGGTTGCATTTCCGGACCGAACAACCACTGTGGCACCTAGACCTCCAGAAAGTATGGGTTGCTCAGCATTAGAGGGAAATTCACATATAAAAGAACTAATAGCTGATATAGGAAATTTAAAAGTTGCAGTTCGTTCCGCCAATTTTTCAACAACTCCTACTTTAAATTCCGCTTTTAAAGTATGATCACCTTTATTAGGTATTGCGAAAGTTATCACACCATTTTCCCTTGTAACGGGATAAGCAGGCAAATCATTTAAGAAAACTTTATCGGTAAGCCATCCTCCAGAAATAGGAAGTTCTAAATTAGAAGAACCGGTGCAATGAACATTCCAAATAGCTTTAAATGTAATACTGTTATCAAATATAAATCCATCATACTGCGCTGCCGTGATGAAAGATTTCCCGTTCGTAATTAAAAGCTTTTTATCACGAAATACCTTTATCATAGATTCAGGAACAAGATAAGTTGCTTCCTTACCAGAAGAATCAGTTTCTGAAAGCAAATAGACATCAAAAGGTTTTGCAGATTGGGCATTCAAGCTGGCGTAAAGAAATAAAAATACCAAAAACAAAGATACCGGTTTTAACAAACCCGGAATTACAGCTAGGGTAAGCTTACCAGTGGAATAAGTTGCAATAAAAATTACATATTGACCTAACTTCTTCAGCCACCACCCAATAAAAAACCACCAAACAATAGGCAACAAAGGCGGGGGCAACCAGATAAGCAATAACCCAGCCAACAACATCAAAACGGGTTCAATAAAAACCATTAAAGGAATTTTTGAATTAGCAAGAAATACAAGGAGAATAAACGCGAGAAGCAATCCGGTAACTTGAATGTGTTGGGCATCAACCAATACCAAAGATTCTTTTTTCTCAAATAATTGTAAACTGGTTTTATTGGATCCATTTAAAGTTTGATTTAGTGAAAGAGGTGCAAAAACCTGCGGGATATTTGACAAATCAAGAAGCCATTTCCAAGCAGAGACATAGCGTTTAGACTTATCCATTCCTTGGAAAATCGCTTCTTGCAAAACAGTTGAAATAGCAAATGAAGCAGACTTGTTTTCAATAATAAAAGCCGCTGTATTGGTATTAGTTAAAAGAACAATATTAGAAATAGGCACCAGTTTAAGCCCCATTATATCCAAGTTTTCTTTAATTGTTTTTGATAAATCAGGTAAATTGTTTGCAAAGTTAAGACTTGATATTTCGGCACAACCATGATCTAACACAAGTGAATAATTATTTTTAACTAGATACAACTGCAATGATTTTATTAGGTCGTTAAATTTACCTGAATCTGCTGCTTTCAATACTAGTTTTTGTTGCACGAAAGTTTTAAGCAAGTCAAAAGCATCTTCAGAGTCATCAGAGTTCAATGGCTTTGAATTAAACAAATAATTGAAAGGGAACAAATAATCGATCACGGTTTTTGATTTTTCAGTCCCGTTGAAACTCCTAGCAACCTGATTAGTATTTGCAAAAGAAACTGATTCCCACCCAGGGGGAATCAACCAGTAAATACTATTATCTAATGGAACGACGGGTAATTCTGGATAATTGCATTCAATTGTTTTCCACAACCAACCATTGGGTGCATCTTCTTGATAACTGATAACAAACTGGGTTGAAGTCTGATTAGTAAACGAATTTGCAATGCAGGGAATTCGAATTTGATTCTCTTTAAAAATAAAGTTGGAAACAATTTTATTGTTGATTTTAATTTCGGTTACATCAGATTTTACGGGTAATGTTATTTCTAAGAAATCATTGTCCCATTCATTAACTTTTAATTTAAGTTGATTTTGTATCTTTCCATTTGCATGAAAAGACTTTTCAAGGATTGCCTGTTCAATAATGCCATAGGGTGCAGTATTAGTTTGAGGCGAAGTTATAATGAAGAGCGTTGGGGATGACGAATCATAAACAAAGTTTTTGATTTTCGCCTTTGTGGAAGGTAACACTTTCAAACCTTTGAACCGAAAATCGATTATGCTATTTTTTAAAGACTCGACTTGTAGGGTCGCCTCGAACCGTTGGTACGAGGGAAAACAAATCAAAGGAACTTCGGTGGTACTTTGAAGCGGAGTAGTGAATGTTGCGTTAAAATTGATAAATTCTTTACCGCTCAAAGGATTAAAAAGATGGAAACGCCAACACTCAGAGAGCGGAATAAGTGAAGAAAGACCGTTAAATGAGATTCCAGGCAAGGGACTAAAATCGGCAAAAACTTTGGCAAAATCATAGATGCTGATTTTTTCTATTTTCTTAAAAGTACTATTGCGATTTTGTGAAACCCAATTCCAGTTTTCAGGGATCACCCCTTTGGGAAGAAGCAAATCAAACTTTTCAACTTGGCCGTTTTCAGAACTTAATAAAATATCTAGTTTGGTAATTACCCTATCAGTTTCGAACAACATTGTTGAATTTAATCGCAGGTTGGAAATGCCTGTAAGTGGAATCAATTCGATGCTTCCCGTGGGGAAATTTTCAACAAATTTGAACAAATGATTGAACGGTTGTTTAAAAGTTTGCCCTTCAGTTTGACCATCGATTTCGATCAGATCAGATTTCAGTTTTGCTTGATACGATGAAGCCTCGTATTGAATTGCGAAAAATCCTTCGTTTAATATGGAATTAAAAGGTTGTATCGCTGGTAAATCCCAATGGGTGTGTTTTTTAGTTTTAATATCAGGAGAAAGTCGGACAGCAAGCGTTGGAACTTTAGATTTATTTTGATCCGCAATTTTTGGATTACCTGGAACCAAGGGATTATCCAATTCAACCCTAAGAATTTGTTTCCCCTGATTTTGTAAAATTGACCAATTCTTTATATGGGTATCTGCGTTGAGGGATAACTGCTCAACTTCCCAACCTGCAGGCAACTGCACCAAAAGCGAAGATATTGATCCGTTTAAAAGAAAATAAGAAATGTTAGTTTGCAGCGTTGCACCTGAAAGGGTGGGTTGGAACAAAACTTCTTGCTGGGTACGAAACTGGGCACCTCCGACCGACATCTTGATTGAGGGATATGTTTTAATTTTTTGAGAAACCAAACCGCCGCCAACAAATCTGAGCTCTGTGCTTTGCAGTTGTTTATTGCGAGTATCCGCAAGCAAAAAATCACCCATGAAAAGATCTTCCAATCTAATGCTTGCATCCGCAATGATGGCTATTTCTTCGCGATAAGAAGGAAGGGCGTTAAGCTTCATCCAAGGGGTTTTCCATAGGGTTGATTTTTTGATTACAGAAGAATCAAGGGTTTTAATTACGATTTTATCGGGCCTGCATAAATTGTTATGCAGTGTTATTTCCAAAACAGATGCATCATTTCTTGATAGTATTTTCCAGGTTTGTACTTGATTAGATATCACCTCAAGAATTTTAAGGCCTTCTATAAATTCAAACTCAAGAAGGTTTGAACCATTGGTAAGGCCATCAAACGAAAATGCAAACTGAGAATATGTTGCTTCAGGAACTATCTCATGGTTTGCCTGAAGTTTATCAATCCGCAATCCATCAAACTTGCCATGCATCGCAGGATCTTGGAGCAATAAATCAATTTTTGTTTCGCCACTGGCAATGATTTTTAAAACTTTTTTAGTACTGTTGGGCGCAGAGGTGAGCACTTCGATAGAACCTTTCGAACTAAGGATAAAATTCCAATTAAACGGGATGGTTAGTTCAAAAGATTGCAAAGAGGCTTGCGGAATACGCAAGGAAAGATGGTGGCCATCGGGTAATTGTTCTGTTTTCAGCGACCATTCTAACTCACAGGGGGACTCATTATTTTCTGGAATAAGAAGTGAAGTGGTACCCGGTATAAATTCACCCAGCAGGGCCTCTTTACCTTTCCATGAAGCTTTTTTAATAGCAAGGTTGAGTGGCAAAATGGGGAAGTAACTTAGTTTTTTGGAACTCGAATTAAAAACCCATGTAGCCTTCCCGGTGATTCCATTATCTTTCCATTCAGCCTGGTAACTTGCCTGAGTTAATGCAGGGGTGAAAGGCGAAACCAAATTAGAATTTGCAGTTTTTGTTAGTTTTTCAAATTCAGATGCAGGCATAGGAACAAAGGCTTCGCGAACATTCTTTTCCAGAAACTTTGCAGTCTGCCCAGATGGAACCACAACAATTCGAAATTGAGGATCTACAATTCGATCTAAGGAATTATCTTGGCTAGTGCCAGGTAACACCATCACCAGATATGCCATGACGACAAATGCACCAGTCATGCAGCGAGTGATTCTCCCAGCTTGCATGAAATTACCTCTTTTAATCTGGCAGAACATCTTGCACCAAAGGGGCCTTGCTAGCAGGCATATTGGAAGTGCTTTTATTTGGCATCGAAGGATCGGGGCGCACCCAATACCCTGTTACCTCATTGTAGTCTTTTGGCAGGGGTTGTTGGGCGGTTCCGAATTTAGATTTTTTATAATTTGGTTGTATCGTAGATGAAAAGCCATTGGTTCTGCTGAAAGAAGCAAGATTTGCAGATTGATACGCTGAAAGTATCTTTTTCAATTGGATAAAACAAAAACCAATAATCAAAGCGTAAAGCGCAGGTTGGATGCCCAAGAAAACCCTCGAGGCAAGCAACGGGAAGAGCGCATAAAACACCGCTGCTACCACGATAATAAAAAAGAAAATCCAAGGCATTATGGAAGTAATCCAAGTTTGTATTTTCGTGATGTAAAGGAAAATCAGTAGCAAAGAAAATACCATTAACGACAATAACAACTGCAAGCCAGTCTTGGAACAATGAAAAAAAGTAAAGGAAGATTGTGAAAAATTGGAAATAAGGAAGTCAGAAGAAGCAAGAATCGAATCTGCTGCATTTATATCCGCTTGGGGCAAGCCTTCGTATTCCCTCGGGACAATAAGGGTATCAAGTGAAAGAAAAAGATTATTCCAGTGCCATTGTTTTGCAGTCTCATAACTTGGTTCAGGCAACAAAGCAATTCGACCCTGGGAAAGTTTGATCCACCAATTTATGGCAATTTCATGATTGGCTGGCAAAGGAATAGCAAGGGTATTATAAAAAGAGGATAAAATCCCCTGCGGCCTCGGGGCCATGTATTCCCATTCCAAAATAAATGGTTTATCTGAGGTGTTTTTGGGCAGGGTGACTCGTGTAAGGTTTTTCCCTTGGGTTACATATTGCCAATTGCATATCAAGTTATTAATGGTGAGTTTGGCATCTTGAAAATTAGGGGGCATTAAAAAATCAAGAACTTGGTCGGTTGAATTTTTATAATAATAACTCACCCGATATACGATTTGAGTTCGATCAAGTTTCGCACGAGCAAGTGTTTTTTCGATTATGGGGCCTGCGCCCAACCCTGACGACAAATCAACCTCTAAGGTGCCGGAAGTTTTTTCCCCACGAAAAGAGGCATTGGGTAGGCGGAGGTATTTCGCAACCGCTTCTAGTGGGTTTTCCTTCCATTGATTATTCTTGGTGGTGATGACCACTCCCGGTTTCGCCCAAATCTGCAATACTGTTTCTTGCTTAGAATTAAGGAGTGTTAAAAATGGAAGTTCCAAACTTGTAGCTTCAGGTGTAACCGAGTATTCATAATCAAATTCCAAGTCGGTTTCTTTGTTGGCACCCATAAGGGCGACCGATAAAACTCCTGTTTTATCATCATATCCTTCAACCCGACCGCCTTTTAACAGGTGCAGGTTTTCTGCTATTTCTTTTGGAACATTGAGTTCTACAATCGTGGGTACTCTGCCCAAAAACCGCAGATGCATTTGCTGTTTGCAAAGTGCGCTGGCACCATAGAGTTGAATATCTATGGTTTGCCTGATCTGGATTTTATCATCTGCGGGCTTAAGGATAACATCAATTTTTTGACTAAACTTTTCAGATTTCCAAACCTGCTTGTGCGTCTCATTGCTTACAAGTTCAAGTGATGTATTAAGCTTTTCGTTAGTCAATAAATGAAACCCAACAGGTGTGACTAAACTTATTTGGCCGCCTCTATCCCTAACTTGTATGGGATAGGGAAGCGAGATACGGGAAGTTTCTTCTGGCACAAAGGCTTCATGAAAATCCAACGAAAACTGAAAAGGATTAAGTAACTCCTGCGAAAATTGAACCAACAACTTCCCAGTTTTCCCATCAAACGCCACATCCCGGATAATATTGGCCGGTATAGGCCCTTTATTTTCATCGTAGACCATTCCCGTTGGGATGCGTATTTCAATCTTATCGGTCCCAGTTCGGACGGGCGTGCAATCAAAGCTTGTCGTGATATTCCAATAAGATTGATTGTTTTCTTTTCTTGCCAAGCGAACCGTATGAACTGTTTTTACTTCTAAAACCCCCCTTATCGAATCTAATTGAAGGTCGAGTAATGAGAGTGAATTAGCCCCCGTAAGCGAACTAGGCTTTTCATAAACAGGGTGATTCCAATAACGAAACGATGCAAAAATATTCGAGTCCCGCTGTTTGTCTTGGGCGCTAACTTCTTGACTGATGATTTCTCCCCTAGGTTGATTACTAATTTTAAGATCATTGCCTTGGTTGCTTAAAAGAATAACCCCAGTCTGCCTGATGGCCCCGGTAAGAAGGTAAGGGCCGATAGGTAATTGCCCGCCGTTAGCAGGAATAACTGCCTGGCTTTCAACAACAAGCTTAAGCGATTCACTGCTGTTATCTTTCAACTTGATTTTTCTGTAACTAGCAAACTTCTGGTCATTTTTTTCGATAGTAAGAATGCGGGCTTCATCGCTAGGGCTAAATGGCCTTACTTCACTACCCACAGGAACAACTAGGTCAAGCACATCTAACCTACCACCAAGTGCACCGATTTTAATCTCCGCCCTAGCACTCAAAGTTTTATCATCCATGCGAACCAGAATGTTTGTTTCAGAAGTCAGGGCTTTCGGTTGTGAATCACGCTGCGATGATTTCCAAACCGTTTGAATCATGGTAAGGGGCCCCAAGGTTGCACTCAGCCGATTGCCTTTGAAAAACGCCAGAGTTTCCTGATTGGTCTTGCTGCTGATTTTTGGGGTGATTGTTCCAGAAGGCATATCAAGTTCAAGCTGGGTGATTGCAGCGCCCGGCATATCTAACTCGAAAGACTGATTTTCACCTTGATTCTTAACCTCTACCAACAAATCAAGATCCAGATCATGGGCACCCGGAGTTTCCACATAAACTACAAAGCCTTCCAAAGTCTTTTTAAGGAGAGGAATTTTTCCATCCATTGTTGCAGAACTCGCCTGACCCAAAGCACAACCAAGCAAAATATTCGTCCCAGGTTTTTCTGTCTGAAAAGAGAAACGGATTTTCAACTTCGCCAAGCTTGATTCTACCTTCCCAAGGATATGAACCGAACTCGGGGGCAGGGGCTTTAGTTCTACCTGCTGCTCCTTCAGCTTTATTAACTCATCCAACAACTCCTGATATTTTTCAGGAGGAAGCACAACCATCTTGGGCAAAAGCCTAAGGCTGTCGGCGGCCTGTTCGCAAAGTACCATGATAGCGCCGGCAGGTACCTGCCAAAATGCAGGGCTCTTTTTATCTGGCACAGAGTTATTGGTTGGCTTGGCTTTTTCAATACTTTTTGCTGGTACAGGCGTAGACGGATCTTGAGCCCCTGCATTAGCTACTGCGATTATTAGCACAAAAATTGATATGATTCTGTTCAAAGAATACCCCAGCATTCAAATGACCAAACCTTTAGATATTCTAACTCATTTTTTTGCATTGTGCTGTCAAGAAACAGAATAACCCAACCTTTACCGGTTTTAACCCTGTTAGCTTTTTCATAATCAGCAAAAGCCAACCCCCTGTAACCATAAATTATAACGGTAATAATAATATTGTGGGTTATAAGCTCTGCCACCCTCATGCTAAACTGCAGCTATTATTTTCAAACCACCCTAGGAATGATTGCCATGGGATCTGTACTTGATTTTGGCGCCAAGGGCGATGGGATTTCAGATGACACAATTGCAATCCAGCATGCGGTTGAAAAATCTGGGGGAGACATCTTGTTTCCCAAGGGATCCTACCTAATTACCAAATCCATTCGTGTAATGCTGGGCAATACTGGGCCCCATGGATTTCATTCAGAAGGGGGAGTCGCACGGATCCTAATGAGGGGAATAGGGCCTGCTTTTCAAATCGTAGGAACCCATCAGAAATCTGCCCTGCCTGAACATATCTCTAACAATTTATGGATTAAAGAACGAATGCCTTTGTTTCAGAATCTTGAAATCATAGGGGATCATCCCGAAGCAGATGGCATTACCTGCGAAGGTTCGATGCAACCCACCTTCAAAGGCCTCTTAATTCGTAAATGCAGAAATGCACTTCATCTCCGTATTCGCGATAGAAATGTAATCGTTTCTGATTGCCATATTTTCGACAACTCAGGCATCGGCATTTTCATGGATAAAATCAACCTTCATCAAATCAATATCACAGGAAATCACATCAGCTATTGCAAACGCGGGGGTATTGTTGTCCGAGAAAGCGAAATCCGTAACATTCAAATTGTTGGTAATGATATCGAATATAATTTCGACCCACTCGAACCCGACTCCAATGATATTCTTTTCGATTGCAGAAAAGGTACGGTTCGCGAAGGAACTATTGTAGGCAATACCATTCAAGCAAAGGGTAGCCCAGGCGGCGCCAATATCCGCCTCTTAGGAATGGGAAAAGATAACCCCAATGCTGTCGGATTGTTGGCAATTTCAGGAAATCTAATCGGCAGTCAAGAAACCGCAATCCACATTAATGCAGGAAGAAGCATCGTAATTTCAGGAAATAGTATTTATAGCGGATATCATCATTCGCTTTTATTGGAGGATTCGGAACACCTAGTGATCGGCTCCAACAGCATTGATCACAACCCCGAATATAAAGGCAATTCCACCGATGCCATCGTTGTATCAAGATGCAGAAATGTGCAATTCACAGGTAATATTGTGCAGCATACAAAGCCTGCAGAAATTCCGGTTGAAGCAACCATGGCTATTTCAGATTCCACCCATGTGCAAATATCTTCCTGCCAGTTTCACCGGGTAAGAAAACGAGGCATACTTTTAAACAACAGTAGCATGGTTCGGGTGAATGGTTGCATTTTTACCTCTAGCAATGAACATTCTGATTTCATCACCTCCGTAGATGTTGATGAAATGTCGAAGAAGGTAATGCTAAGTGATAACTTTTTCGCCAAGGGTAAAAAGGGAAATTTCAACCTTCCTCTAAATGCTGGGCAGGCATCGAACAATATATCCTCTGCTGATTAATCTAAAAGGAAGCAAGTAGGTATTTACGATCCAGGCTTTTTGGCAGCAAGATCAACCAAAGCAAGCTTCACTTTTGCCTGTGCGCCTTCCCAGGAAAAACTGGTTTCCTCTAGCACAACATGGCCATCAAAAATTGCCGAAAGAGAATCTCGCTTTTTCATCAGTACCCAGCGGGGCCCACCATTCGTATAAGACTCCATTAATTTTTCTTCAGTATGGTACTCGGGCATAGGGCTTTTATTACCCAGATAAAATACAGCTTCTCGAGTCTTATACAAACACAGTCCCCCCTCGTTTTGAGTGGTAAATAACCGCACTTGTTTGAGAAATTCTTTCTGGGTTCGATAAGCCTCTGCAGCAGGAAAAAATACCTGAAAAAGGTAAACCATAAGAAAGGCCGCAAACCATGCATTACATACGAACCATGCTTTCATTTCTTTTCTTTGAACCGCCCAATAACCCAACCCCAGCGTCGACACAATCATCAATCCAAAAATCAATCCATGTGGTAACTGGGGCAGTGTGCCCCAAGGGTGGGGAAGTATAGTTTCTGCAGGTACCAATAAAATCAACATGGATGCAACTACCGCCAACAATAAATAAGAACTCATCTTAAACAAAAGCGCGGACCACTTATTCAACTTCGAATATTCCGTTGCAAGTAGCGATGCAATCAATAATGCAGCACCCGGCAAAATGGGCAGCAGATAGTAACTTCTTCGCGAACTCGCTAGGGTGAAAAAAACAAACATCGAGATAAAGTACACAACTGCAAATAAATCAGACTGCTTTTCCTTTTCGCCAGTTTTAGAATTTGAAAACGCCTGCGCCAATGCTGCAGGCAAAAACAGAGACCAAGGCGCAAGCAAAGTAAAGATCACACCGAAATAAAGATAGATCGGCCCGATATGATTCACAGGATTATAAAAGCGCCTAATGTTTTCACGCCAAACCATGCTCAACCCTTCGCCATTTCCAAACCAAATTAGCGAAATTAAAAAAGGGGCAAGGTACACTAGCATTGCTATTGGAAGTGCGATCAAGGTGCGCCATTGAAAAAACCACTCGTTTACCTTCAAACAATTTACTATGATCAAGGACGGTTTTTTTGCAGATAAAATCATCTTATAATTTTGCCCAATGCTATATACGCCAGCAACAAGCAATGGCAGTACAAAACCAAGCAGACCCTTAGTCAAAGAGGTTAAAGCCATCATCAGCCAGAATGCCAAAACCCACCAGCCTTGAGGCTTTTTTTGGTACACAAGAAAAAGATATAATGCAATTAGGATGCCCGCTATGTTTTCAAGATCGGTCGAGGCATGACGAGAAAAGAATACGAAACTGTAACTCGTGCCCAATATAATGCCCGAATAGATTGCTGTTTTTTGATCATAAAGTCTAACACCTATTAGCATCGTAAACAAAACACTGATCATGCCAGATATCGCACTGGGCAACCTGCATGCCAACTCATCCATCGTGCCGGTACATAAAGATGAAAACACTACCAACCAATAAGAACCAAGGGGCTTGTCGTAATAAGTGTTACCATTGATTGTTGGCAAGAAATATTCCTTACTTTGCAACATTTCACGAGGGATCTGGGCCCAACGCAATTCCTCGGACCACAAAGCCCTTCCACCAAGTTGAACAAAGAACAACATCCCAAAAAAACATAACACTAATACCATCAGAAACCATAATTTCATTTCATAGCTATTTGATAATCCCAAAATTTTAGTCTGGCTCTTACTCATGGCTTCCTATGAAAATTCAGATACACTTTTTCCCTTAACAAAGCTTAATCAGAAACCATGGTTTAAAGGTAGGTCAACTTGCATAACCCTTGATTCTTAAGGCTTTAATGGGGTATCGGGGGTTGCCTTAGGCAAGCTTAGAAAATCTTTTACGGCTTAAAGTTCGCAAAGTCATTTCCTGTGCGGAGTTAACTCAACAAACTCTTTTCCGAATCAGGTAATCAAAAGCTCTGTTGGAATTCGTTTTTTGGCAACCGTATTTCGCAGAGTTGGCATGTAATAGCTGACTAGAGATTTTATAGGATTAATTATTACAAAACTAGGATTGGTAAAATTGGAACAACTATTAATGTTATTTTTAAAAGTTATTTGTTTACACGCCCTATCTTTTAATAGTATATTAAGCCTGTATTTTTAATATTTGAAAGATTAAAATGGCACTTCAAAAACCTCCAATTAGATCTGGATTTACGCTAATTGAATTACTAGTGGTAATAGCTATCATCGCTATTCTCATAGGTTTATTACTACCAGCAGTCCAAAAAATTCGCGAGGCCGCAGCGCGAATGCAATGCCAAAACAACTTAAAGCAAATTGGTTTAGCGATTCATAATAGTCAAGATAGCAATGGCACCTTACCTTATGGTGGTACCCAGTCCCCAGCGGGAGGTTATGGGCATTCCTTTTGGCTTCTTTTGTTACCATTTTTAGAGCAAGACAACCTTTACAAACAACTGGATTTACTAGGCACTACTAACGGAAACACCGGGTTAGTTTATAATGGCACAAATGTAGCAAATGGGGCGGTTTTAAGTAGTAAACTAATTTCTTCATTGTTATGCCCTTCCTCAACCTTACCAAAGTTCGTTTTAGTTGGATCAACCCCAGGCCAAGGAATTATGTCTCCAACTTACACTGGAATTTCCGGGGCAGTAGATCACCCTTCAATGCTTGACCGCGATAGCGAATCCTATGCACATTCCGGCAAGGGAAAAATCTCAAAGGGCGGGGCGCTTAGATCTCACGAAAGCATAAAATTAACAAATGTAACAGATGGAACCTCTTCAACAATAGTTGTTGCAGAACAGTCAGACTTTTGCCTAGATGTGAACAAAGCAAAATTCGATTGCAGGAGTGATTTTGGCCATAGCTTTTCGATGGGCCCAGGATCTGCAGCAGAAAATCGGCATTGGAATCTTACTAGTGTTCGATACCGCATCAATGATAAAACTTGGGAAAATCGTGGCGTCAGTGAGATCTATTACGGGCAGAACCGACCTTTACAATCAGCGCATTCAGGGGGAATTAATGCTGTTTTTCTTGATGGCGGGGTTAGGTTCCTTACCGATTCTCTTTCTTTACAAACCCTTTATAATCTTTCCAATATTAACGATGGAAAAATCTCCACCGATTATTAAATTCTTTTTGGAAGCTAAGATGCATCGACTTTTTATTCCTACTTATCTTTCTTTAATTTTTATTCTTACTGGTTGCGGACAAGAAGAAAATCGTGGAACTGCATCAGGAATCGTAACCTTAAACAGCGTACCATTAACCGAAGGAACTATCGTTTTTGAAAATACGGGTAAAGGAATAGCACTAACAGGGCCAATCCTCGCAGATGGTAGTTATAAACTTGCATCCCATAAAGGTATAGGTTTGGCAACCGGTACTTATAAAGTTTCAATATCCCCAGCGGGAATGCTGCGTTCATCAGATGAGATCCCACTTGTAGGGAAAAATCCGCCGCCCCCAAAAGATGTTCGAAACTCCCTTATTCCCAAAAAATACCAGAGCAACGCAACTAGTGGACTAAATGCAGAAGTTAAAGCAGGGGAAAACCCCCGTTATGACTTCAATTTGGTAACGAAATAATAATCCTATTTTGGCATCAATTTATAAAAAATTATATAAATGTGAAAGATTGTTCATATTATAAAGCCAGCGATGTGAAGTGCGAAAATAAACTTATGGCAAACCGATTCTAATAGGTTCGGGAAAATGCAGAACAAAGGTTGATGGCAATAATCTGTAGCTTTCCTTCAAGATGAAGAGTAGGCCATTCAAGGTTAGATGCAAAACTCAAGAATCAAGCCAAGTATTTTGCCCTAGTTTTGAACACCTCTGGGGTTCCCACAAAGGCCAATTATAAATAATAGCTATTTAAAACTTGGTCCATTTTTAATGGTTCTAACCTAGGCTAAACCAAATAAATCGGCTGACCATCAAATTAAAAAACCCGCAAGGTTATTACCTAAATGGTAATTCCCTGCGGGCCAATATGTTTTAAAATCTACCAACGATTACCATTCAGGGGTAACAATATCACCACCAGCGGCAGTAACCAAAGCAGCAGCCGTCTGCAACGACATTTTAGGGGTGAGAAATCTTACCGAGCCATCAGAAAAACCAACATTAGAGCCCCCGGTATGAAAACTAAAAACTTCATTATCATTAGAGGCATTCATAAATTCGCTAAATTTTCCAAGGTTAGTAGCAGGAGCACTAACATCATCCTTTTTCCAAAAAACATTTATCCCTGCTGCAATAGGCAGCACAACCGATGTATAATCCGCAGCGGTTGCATTTGGGTTACATAAATCAACGCTAAAAGGACCATCACTATCGGCCCAGCAAAATCCTTGATCATTAACACCACTAGCAATTTTTTTGCCATTCAACCAAACATCAGGCCGTGCAGAACATTCCCAAAGCATACCAGTATTTGAAAGCCCATCTGTAATATAACTTATTTTGGATATTGCATCTTTAAACATGACGCCATTAATTTTACTTTTAATTTGAGTCGCTGATGTTGGAGGAACTGTTTTGTTGGAAGTATCCAAACCCATAACACCAGCATATTGGGCCCACTTAAAAGTATTCATCGTATCGTAATCAACAGCACCAAAATCTTGTGTACCGGTTAAGGTAATCGTCCCAACCCCGGCCAAGGTGCCAGCAGTTCCAAACTTTTTCGTTACCGTTGACATCATGGTACGATCTGGCGTAGATGGGCAAATATAAGTCTTAATTTTAGTGGACACCGCAGTTGTATTAGCAGCATCGAACCAGTTTTTATTGGTGTTGTATAACTTCCCCACATTACCTTGCTCGATATAATCTAAAGTATAAGCTCTCCAACTATGAAAAGTTCCAGTAGGATTTCCGACTGCCGCAACACCGGTTGTCCAAGAAGAAGCAGGAAAATATCCGTAAGTAGATTCAAAGTTAACCATTGCCAAAGCAAGTTGTTTAACATTATTGGAACAACTCATTTTATCTGCTGCCGCACGAACTTTTTGCACCGCAGGCAAAAGTAAACCAATAAGAACCGCAATAATTGCTATCACCACTAGTAATTCGATTAGGGTAAATGCAACTCTATCTTTCAGTCTTGAAACAAACATACATAGACTCCCTTATGGTTACTGGTTACTCACAATAATACTCGAGCTGTTTTTATACATTTTTAACATTAAGAAATGATGTTTGTTAAATGAAGAAAAGTTTAAAGATTAATGAATTTAAATACTTTTATATTTCTTTAAAACTTCACAATAGCTTTTAAAGGACCACCACAAATCATATGCGATACGGGTCTGAAATTAAAACTCCTCAAGTGTCATAAGATCGAGGTTTTACATCAAATATATTTATTAATTCCGATTTTAAAGTACTTCTAAAATGGAACAACATTCACCAACCACACTTAAGATAGCAACCCATTTGCTATTTAAAATAAATGGTTGTTCTTTGGTTTTGATCAAGATAGTAAGGCGTTAGTTTGTCTGATATAAACATGGCTAACTTCATTCACAACACCATAATCGTGCTTTTAAATACAACCGTTATTGGTGCGAAAGATCTAAACTACTTCGCCCAAATTGCATTTACCAATCAAGTAAACAAAAAACCTAATTGATTTCGCTTTTTGCCACCTCTACTTCTCTGTACAGATAACCTCTTTTTAAAAACCAAAAATTATAATTGTTTCACTAATATCCCTGCCGACTGCGTTTACTCCGAATTCTTTTAAATCTTGATTTGTTCATTATTAAATCGCCTATTTACTCACTAACAGTTATTATAAAGTTTTGGTTTCGTGTAAAGATTTTGGCCTGCCACAGTGTAAGTTTATTTTTTGTGGTATTATTTAATCTGATCCTACCAAAGTTATTAAAACCATTATGCAAAATCAAATTCTCAAAACTCAGATTCCTTATAACACTTTGATGCTTCTAGTTTGTATCACCACATTTATTTTTCTAATAAATAACAAAACTTTAGCTGATACTAAAGTTCCAAATACTTCCATTAATTTTACTAAAGAAGTTCTTCCCATCCTTAAGAAGCATTGTTTTGAATGTCACAGCGGAAGTAAGCACCGAGGGGGATTACGCCTAGATACCGAAGAGGGCATTAAAACAGGGGGGACTTCGGGGCTATCTATTCTGATAAATAAACCGAATGAAAGTTTGCTAATTCACCGAATCCAAGGGGACAAAGGCTTGCCTAGAATGCCACTGAAGGCAGAGGCATTAAGCCAAAAACAAATAGACATTTTACGAGTCTGGATTTCGCAAGGTGCTATTATTTCTAAGGGCAGTTTAGCCACAAATGTAAAAACAGGTGAAGATCATTGGTCGCTTCAGGCAATAAAAAAGCCTTTGATACCAACCGTGCCTGATGCATTCAAACCTTGGGTTCAAAATCCGATTGATGCCTTTGTATTGGAAAAACTGCAAGCAAAGGGATTAAAACCAGCATCACAATCTGAGCCTAGAATTCTCGCCCGCAGAATTTTTATTGATCTCACAGGTTTACCACCAACCCCAGTTGAACTTGAAGCGTTCTGTAACGATAATTCACCCGCCGCTTATGAAAAATTAGTAGACAAATTACTTGCCTCCCCGCGTTACGGAGAACGCTGGGCTCGCCATTGGCTTGATGTTGCGCACTATGCAGATTCGCACGGCCAAGACCAAGATCGCTTTAGGCCGAATGCTTGGCCTTTCAGAGATTTTCTGATTCGATCGTTCAATGAAGACAAACCCTACGCCCGTTTTATTAAAGAACAAATTGCAGGGGATGGCTTTTTTCCAGACGAGCCACAAGCGATTATTGCAACTGGTTTTCTTGCTGCGGGCCCTTGGGATGAAAGTGGTTTAATGGGGATCAATGAAAATTCCATTGATAGGCAAATTGCGCACTACCTCGACCGAGATGATATTGTGACCTCCACGATGACTACCTTTACGGGGCTTACGGTTCATTGTGCCCGTTGTCACGATCATAAATTTGATCCTATTTCTCAGGTAGATTACTATGGGCTTCAAGCAGTGTTTGCAGGTATCGATAAGGCAGAGCGCCTTTTCGATGCGGATGAAAAAGTTGCAAAAAAACGCATAAGTTTGCATGCAGAGTTAAATCGCATTCGCACCTTAAAAGATAAGATTTATCCAAGTTCATTATCGAATGCACAACTTACTAAAATTGATAAATTCGAAAAAGAATATCAGGTAAAGCCTTCATTGTGGTTTACCCCCACCCCCGAAACTTGGAATTCAAAAAACGGCGCATCCTTAAAACTTTTAGCAGATCAATCGATTCTCTCTAGTGGTAATAATCCTGAAAAAGATACTTATGCCGTTACACTTTCAACCTTGCGAACTGGGTTAACCGGGTTACGCTTAGAATTATTGGCTGATGATTCATTGCCTCATAAAGGGCCAGGGAGGAATGGAAATGGTAACCTTCACCTTTCCGAAATTAAAATCTTTGCTGGTGCAAGTAACAAATTAAATGAGCTTGCGCCTGTAAAAATTAAAGCTGCAATTGCTGATTTTGATCAAGCTGGCTGGGGCATTAGCAGAGCCATTGATGGAAATCCTTCCACTGCTTGGGGAATTTATCCAGAAGTAGGGAAACCTCATCAGGCACTTTTCGAATTTGAAAAACCAATTAGTTTTGAACCGGGCATTACTCTTAAAATCGAACTTGATCAGGTACACGGGGGAAGCCATCTTATAGGTAGATTTCGCATTTCCCTGACCACTGCTACATCAGTATTAGCAACAGAGCGCCCACTTCCCCCAGAAATAGTTGCAGTTTTAAGAATAGATAAAAAGTATCGAAGTGAATTGGAAAGGGCAAAGCTTACACGCTGGGTGTTAGAGCAAAGTTTGGAATCTGAACTTGCTTCTTTACCCGTTCAGATGAAAGTTTATTGCGGAACTAACCAGTTCAAAGCAGAGGGCAGTTTTAAGCCTAGCCTTGTTCCGCGCGTTGTGCAAATTCTTAAACGCGGTGAGATTACTAAGCCCACCGGTTTAGCAACACCTAGTGCAATTGGAAGTATTACTAATTTAGATAACAGCTTTAAGTTTAATGATTTAAATGATGAACGCCAAAGAAGGATGGCGCTTGCAGATTGGATTTCACACGAAAAAAATCCGCTTACTTGGCGGGTGATGGCTAATCGTATTTGGCATTATCATTTCCATAAGGGGATTGTTGATACTCCAAACGATTTTGGAAAAATGGGTGGAGTTCCAACTCATCCAGAACTCCTTGACTGGCTCGCTTCCAGCCTTCTTGATTCTAAGGGTTCGATTAAAGCCCTTCATAAACTTATTCTTACAAGCAATACTTATAAGCAAAAAGTTCGCAATGATGCTTTTGCTGCTACGGTCGATGCAGATAATCGCTTACTTTGGAGGATGAATTTAGGTCGGCTTGATGCAGAGACTTTGCGAGATTCTATTTTGCAGGCAAGTGGACGGATCGACCAGAATATGTACGGAACGCCTGTGAAACATTTTATTATGAAGCCCGGTATACATGTTACGCCTGAGGCTGATTACGATCGTTTTGATGTTGATT
>Ga0209284_10000406_pt1 | contig 70164 bp, 64 predicted proteins | sample FRY03_FD_187211 | JGI IMG/M metagenome (GOLD analysis project Ga0209284, IMG submission 187211) | Freshwater microbial communities from Lake Fryxell liftoff mats and glacier meltwater in Antarctica - FRY-03 (SPAdes) (version 2) | ecosystem: Environmental > Aquatic > Freshwater > Ice > Glacier...
AGGTATGACCTTCGACGGATCAGCAATTGAAGGTTACAGCCGGGTGCAAGAGTCCGACATGCTCGCGGTTCCCGACGCCACTACATTCGAAATTCTTCCTTGGGGCGATGGCGATACTCCCGTAGCCCGAATTTTCTGTGATGTAGCTCAGCTCTCAGGAGAACCGTTCGAAGGCGATCCGCGGCAAGTATTAAAACGCAACCTCGACCGCGCGAGAGAAAAGGGATACACCTTTTACGCCGGTCCGGAGATGGAGTTTTTCTACTTTGAGAATTCTTCTTCGACGATTCCCCTCGACCACGCCGGCTTCTTCGATCTAACTCAGCACGACATGGTTTCTAGTTTGCGTAAAAAAACCATCATGACTCTAGAAGCACTCGGCATTCCCGTTGAATACAGTTTCCATGAACTAGGCCCCAGCCAGCACGAAATCGATTTGCGTTATACCGACGCGCTAGCCATGGCCGATAATGTCATGACATTTCGCTTAGCCGTCAAAGAAGTTGCGGCCGAGCTGGGTGTTTACGCAACATTTATGCCCAAACCCATAGCGGGAGATTTTGGCTCGGGTATGCACACTCATTTTTCTCTATTCGAAGGTGATGAAAATGCATTCCACGATCCGAGCGATCCGTGGGGATTGTCTAAGACGGGGCAAGCCTTTATCGCCGGCCTCCTGAAACACGCCCGCGAAATCACCGCTATCACTAACCAATGGGTTAATTCTTATAAGCGATTAAATGTGCGTTACGAAGCCCCGGCTTATGTTTGTTGGGCCCGCAACAACCGTTCCGCGTTGGTGCGAGTTCCTATTGCTAAGCGGGGCAAAGAGAGTTCAACTCGAATCGAGTTTCGTTCACCCGACCCCGCGTGTAACCCCTACCTTGCCTTTTCGGTAATTCTGGCCGCGGGGCTCAAAGGAATCGAAGAAGGTTACGAATTGGCACCCGAAGCGACCAACAACATCTTTCTTATGACTCCCGAGGAACGCAGTGCCGAAGGAATCATGGAGCTGCCCCAGTCGCTTGGTGAAGCCATCGACTTGATGGAAAGTTCAGAATTATTAGCCGAAACTCTCGGCGAACACGTCTTCGAATATTTCATCCGCAATAAACGCGCCGAGTGGTCCGACTACCGCGCCCAAGTAACTCCGTACGAACTCGACCGCTACTTAGGAACGCTCTAAGGCTGGTTCCGTGAGCGCCGACATCCTCCTAATTTTTCCCGCGCCACCGCCAGCCCTATTGGTACAAACCCTTGATCTGGCCGGCTACTCCTGGAAAGCCTGCGGAAATCCGGCCGAGGCCCTCGCTAGCGAACCCGAAGATGGATGGGCCGGCGCGCTTATCGCAACCGATGAAGACCCCGAAGGCGCGCTGTCTATGTGTCGCTCAATGCGTAAACGCGATAATTCGATTGAGCCACTTCTGCTTTTAATTACCGGCGCCCAACTGGGCGAGTTGGAATTACGTGAAGATCTCTTTGACGACTTCTGTCTCTCTCCGTTCCACCCTCGCGAACTAGAGGCGCGCCTTCGTCACCTTTTTTGGCGGGCCGGCAAAGGTTCGCGTCCCGAAATCGTTGAATACGGCGATCTAATCCTCAACCTTGAGACCTATCAAGCCGCATTTGGCGATCAGCCGCTCGACCTCACTTTTATGGAGTACGAATTACTTAAGTTTTTTATTCTGCACCCCGGCAAAGTATTTAATCGTGCGCAATTGCTTTCACGAGTTTGGGGCTACGAATATTACGGAGGCGCGCGCACAGTCGATGTTCATGTGCGGCGATTGCGGGCCAAACTTGGCGAAGAACACGCGGGGCTAATCCAGACCGTACGTTCAGTGGGTTACCGATTCGGACAAGCCCGCATCCGTTAGAAGATCACGGAGCGAATAGGGTCGAGACTCAGGAGTTGAGCGAGTGCGGAGTTCCTTCGGCCTGAGCATCAACATTATTTTCGGTAAATACCCCGAATACCGCGCTCCAAATCGCGCCGCCAAACATGACCGCAATCGGGACACCGAGGATCATGATTAATAAGAAAATAACTACACCGACCATAAGAGAAACGCTAGCGCGCGTCACTCGGATTTGTGGGACCCGAATCACATGGACCCTGAGCCCGCGAATTCTCGCACGGAAACGACTCCACTGGGCTGCCGGTGGCCTCGCCAATCGCTAGAGCTGCAGCGCTAGCTACCGCGGCGAATACCGCGTCGGAAGCGCGGCCGCGACCAGGCCCGTCGTCATCGATGATGACTACTTCGATCACCGGAGTGTCGGAGGCCCGCAATATTCCGAACGAACGAATAGTCAGGTCGAGTACTTCGCCGGTGGCGGGGTCGACCGTCAGCCCTTCGTGCCGTACCCACCCCAACGCCATGTGGGCGGCGCCCACACAGTAAGAACGCAAGACCGTTTCATCGAGTGGGTCGCCGGCGGCAACACGAATTTCTATACGGTCGATCGCGCCCGTCGGGGAGTTAACCACGACGCGCGCTCCCGCGAGCGCGCCCGAAGTTGGTTCTTCGGCGCACGTATCGAGCAGAACCGCCGCGACTCGGTCGTCGCGAACGATTTTGCTTCGATCGATTCTGGCGGCGTTAAGCGCGGCTTCGATCAATACCGTGCGCTCGGCGAGCGGAAATGCTCGTAAATCAGTGGCGGTTGGTGGACCCGGGGCCGTAACCGCAGTCCAAGATTCTTTGAGCGTGAGGCGATAAGGCGAGGTCGCGACTATTGGTTTGGAATCACTGACTAACTTGCCGACGATCTCGATTACTGAATCTGAATAAATCGCGGTAGCCGAAATCGGCGGTCGCTTAGGACCTAAACGGACCGTGTCTTCGCGCGACCAAAGCGTGCGCACGGGGGTACCGAAGTGATCGGCTAATTCGCGAGCGGCGACCGTAACCGGTGATGATTGCTTGCCGCCGAACGCGCCACCTTGCGCGAGCGCCGACGCCGGTTCACCACCTGGATTGCACCACGATGCATCGGGTTCCAAATAGGCCGGCTCGACCCAACTGGTTATCAACCGCACGCCGCCAACCGGTAAATCTAACAACGGCAGTGGCGCCACCGCGGCGCGCGTCGTGCGTCGACCGGGAACACGCGCCGAATTAGCACGGGCCGACAAAACCGAATCGGCCACCACCCATTCCCGTCCCGCGGCCGTAACCGACGGTACGGTGGAATCGGGTGGGAGGGGAACCGCTACGCGCGCGTCGCGAGGTGCGGTGTCGTCGGCAAAGCCTCCTTCACCTAAAACAATGTCGGTTCCCACCCGTTGATCGACACCGCCTTCCAAACTTGCCCGCCGACTTGCGGTAACAAGATCGCGACCATCGCCTGACGGCAAACTCGAATTGGTGAGAGCAGCGACAATGCTTTGCCAGCCGGTACACCGACATAGATGCGCCGTCAACGCGCGATCGACGGTTGCCCGATCCAGAATTTCTGAGTTTGGTTGCTCAGGTAAACCCGATCCAATAAACAGCGCGGCGGCCCGCATCATTATTCCGGGTGTGCAAAATCCACATTGAGATGCCCCTTCGGTTACAAATGCCGCGGCTAACGAATCGCGTAAGGAAGCGGGCAGCCCCGCCAAAGTAGTAACCGTCCGACCGTCGACGCGCGTGGCCGGAGTAACGCACGCTAAGCGGGGCTCGCCGTTGATCAATACCGTGCAACACCCGCATTGGCCTTGCGGTGAGCAGCCATCCTTAACCGACACCACCCCCAAGCGCTCTCGCAGCACATTGAGCAAGGTTTCTCCGGCGACGACCGGTACCGAATGCTCTTGGCCATCACAGACCAAATTCACCTGATCAGTTTTTGCGTTCACTATCGGTCAGGATAGAGGCATGGACGAATCGTTTATGAGCCGAAGAACATTTCTCGCCGCTACCGGCGGGGTGATTGCCGCCGTGGCCACCGCTCAGGTTGTGGGTGCGACCACATACGAGGCGGCGGAAATCAGCCCACTCGTTCTGTCGAGCGATCTCTACGCTTCACCTAATCCTCAGCGATTAGTTTTTGCCGTAGCGGTCGGCAAGAAATACGACTCTCGTTCCGCGGCCAAAGTACAACTAACGGCGCCAAACTCAACGCAATCGGTAAACGTAGCGACCAAGCTCTACCGCGCCGGTCTTCCCAAAGGACGCGGGGTCTATGTTTGCGAACCGACTCTGGCGGTGCCAGGGATTTGGAACGCAAAACTACTCACACGCGGCCAAAAAGTCCCGTTTGTCGTTCAGGTGGCCGACGCTCCGGTTGGACCTCCAGTCGGCGCGGCCGCCAACCGGTCGCCGTCGCCTACGGCCGCCAACACTCTCGGCGTAAACCCGATCTGTACTCGTCAGCCGCCGTGTCCACTACACGAAATTTCGCTCGACACCATCGTCGGAACCGGTAAACCTGTTGCCGTACTTTTCGCCACCCCCGCGCGGTGTCAGTCGCAATATTGCGGGCCGGTACTAGGCGAGTTACTGAGCATTCGAAAAAACTACCCCGACATAACTTTTGTTCATGTTGAGATCTACCGATCAAAACGAGGAGTCGACTTGTCACCGACGGTCGAAGCGTGGGGAATCGAATCCGAACCGTGGCTCTATACCGTCGACGGCCGCGGCATCATCGTCGGTCGAATTGACGGCGCGTTTGGTCGCGACGAAATGATTACGCAACTTAATGCGCTGAGTTAATCTTTACGCGAGTTTGCGTTACGAAAACGACTTACCGCAACCACAACTGCGTTCCGAGTTGGGGTTGGTGATCGAAAACCCTGCACCCTGAAGCCCATCGCTGTATTCCAGCGAGGCGCCCTTAAGCATCGACTGGCTGGCGGAATCTAGAACCACTGAGACTCCCCCTTCGTCGTAGCGCAGGTCGTCTTCAGCCACATCAGTGTCGAAAAACATTTCGTAACTAAATCCCGAGCATCCGCCCGGACGCACTGCTACTCGCAGCACCAAATCATCACTCGACTCTTCGCTGGCAATGAGCTCTTTTACTTTGCTAGCGGCGGTGGCCGAAACGTTGAAAACTTGTCCGACATCAGTAACTGCGAATTCCATAAGTTCTCCTCGTGGTAGTCTTTAAGTTAATTATAGCACTTCATTGCTTGGATTGCGTAGCGACGGTGACATGACACGGTTCGGGGTCGTACAGCGTTGCGAACTCTAAAACTTTTCCTCCGCCGATCTGGTCTACTACCCCTTCGCATAAGCCCCGATGCAGATTGCACACCAATTCGGGATAAGCCTCGGCCAGCTCTTGAAATGGACAATGGAGAAACTTGATGCGCACACCCCCCTCGGAGGTGCCGTCGCCGCGACCCACTTCAGGCTCAAACCCGAGCGCATTGAGTTCGGTTTCCAGAACCGACCGGCAGCTAGTAGAATGGGTGCGGGCGACAGTTTCGCGCCCCCACGATTTTCCGATTTTTACCGCGTCAGCCGCGGTCGCGCCAACTCTTTCGGCCAAAGTCCCGAGCAGCCCCGCCAAAAGAGTTGGCGCGGCCGCGGCATTATCAATTTCGGGCCCATCGTTCACCGCGGAATAGAAGTGCTGGGGTCGACCGACTGTGCCGCGGTGCACGGCCTTGACCTCAATTAGATCTACTTGGCGTAAGCGCTCAAGGTGCAAGCGCACAGTGTTGGCGTGGATTCCGATTCGCGCGGCTAACTCTTGCGCCGAAAGCGGAGCAAGAGCCACGGTCAGTTCGCGATATACGGCATAACGAGTGTCGTCAGCTAGCGCCTTCAGCGTGGCCAGTTCCATGAATAATAAAAGTACTCGAAATCGGGTATACTTACAACCTCGGTATTGTTTTTACTGCGGGATTAGATATGAGCAATCCTGCAAATTCACGAGCAGGAGCGAGTTGTAGCGACCGACGATCGTGGCCGACGATAGCGGCACAAGCCGATGAGAACGGTAGCGATCTACGCTGAAACTGTGGATCCTCGTCGTAGTCTTCCGTCCGTTGAGCGCGTGGTCGGAGCAATGGCCGAAAACGATCTACCTCATGCGCTATTAGTTGATTGTGCTCGTAGCGCTATCGCCGACAAGCGCGAGCAATCCCCCGAATTTGATTTTGATGAAATTGATTTTGATGATCTAGTTGTTACCGCTAACCACCAAGCTCAAGCAATACGAGACGCCCGACTGCGCCCATTACTAAATGCCACCGGTGTTTTAATTCATACCAATCTGGGTCGCTCTCCGCTAGGAACCGAAACCTTCGATGCGGTGCGCGCGATTGTGGTCGGCTATTCCAACCTCGAATACCAAACTGTCGACGGCACCCGCGGTTCACGCCATGAACACGCCGGAAAACTTCTTGCGCGCGCTTGTGGTGCCGAAGCGGGCATTGTTGTAAATAACAACGCCGCTGCGGTACTGCTTGTGCTGGGCGCGCTGGCACGCGGAAGTCAAGTGGTGGTGTCGCGCGGTGAACTAGTCGAAATCGGTGGCGGATTTAGAGTGCCAGAAATTATGGAAGAGTCGGGCTGCCAACTCGTCGAAGTGGGCACCACTAATCGCACTCGCTTAAGCGACTACTCCGAATCAATTAACAATGACACCGCGCTGATTCTTAAAGTCCACGCTTCGAACTACCGCATAGTCGGTTTTACTGAAGCCACCGCGGTAGAAGAACTCGCCACTCTTGGGCCAACGGTTGTAGTCGATGCCGGCTCGGGGCTCCTCGACGCCACCACTCCGTGGCTCGATCACCGTCCCGCGTGGCTGGCCGACGAACCCGGTGTACGCCAAGCCCTTAGCGCCGGCGCCGGTGTAGTTACATTTTCGGCCGACAAATTACTAGGGGGTCCGCAAGCGGGCGTGATCGTCGGACGGGCAGATTTGATTGAACAGATTGCCCGTCATCCGTTGGCGCGGGCGATGCGGGCCGACAAAGTAACTTTGGCGTTACTACAACAAGTCGCGCTTATCTATTTATCCGGCGACGCCCGCGCTATTCCGATCTGGCGCATGGCCACCGCTACTACTGAGGAACTACGCGTACGGGCCGAAAACATTGTTGTTGGCCTTGACGGAGCCAAAGTTGTCGACACCGAAGCCGTTGCCGGCGGAGGTTCTCTTCCCGGCCTAACTATTCCGTCGGTGGGTGTGGCCTTCGGCGGCACCGGAACCGAGAACGAAAGCCTGCTCCGGCGTTTACGCTCCGAATCAGTAGTGGCGCGCGTGGTCGACGACGCGGTTGTTTGCGATCTCCGCACAATCGATCCCGACGACGACACGCAGTTGGCTCAGATACTCGCCCGCGCGACTCCGCGCTAATCAATCGCATCGCAAACTGCTGCGCAGTAATCACCATGAGAACCATCGCCACCGCCGGCCATGTTGACCACGGAAAATCTTCGCTCGTACTCGCGCTGACCGGCACCGACCCCGACCGGTGGGCGGAAGAAAAGCAACGGGGCATGACTATTGATCTCGGTTTCGCCTTTACCCGACTTGATTCCGGACAAGCAATCGGCTTCGTAGATGTACCCGGTCATGTTCGCTTTCTAAAAAATATGTTGGCGGGAGTGGGCTCAATCGACATCGCCCTCCTCGTAGTGGCGGCCAACGAAGGTTGGATGCCCCAAAGTGAAGAACACCTACTGGTGCTCGAATTGCTCGGTGTTAGTCACGGAGTGGTGGCGTTAAGCAAAGCCGATATAACCGATGCCGCTACCGCTACCGCTACTCGTCGCCAAATCGAGGATCGTTTAGCGGCCTCCCCTTTTAGCCGCGCGCCAATCGTTTTGTGCGACGCCAAAACCGGACGGGGAATATCCGATGTGCGCGCGGCGCTTGACGACACCGTGAAACTCGCGGCCGCGCCCGTGGACTGGGGTCGCCCCCGCCTGTGGGTTGACCGAGCATTTTCGGCCCAAGGTGCGGGCACAATCGTCACCGGCACGCTGACGCGCGGCCGACTCGCGGTTGGCACCGAAGTGTTGGTTGGTTCACCGCCGCGAACGGCGCGAGTGCGCGGCATCGAGTGCGCAGGAGTTGCGTGTGACCAAGCCGCGCCTGGAAGTCGAGTTGCGATCAATCTTGTCGGCATTGAACATAAATCGATAACGCGCGGTGACGCGCTGGTTGCCGACGAGCAGTGGGCGCGACCGCGCGTGGTCGATGTCGCGCTCACGCCTAACGGTGAGACTAAACCGCTAAGCCGGCGGGGGCTGCTGCAGGCCTATATCGGTTCGGGCGAATACGAAGTCGACTTTCGCCCGATCAAATCGGACAGTCGTTTCGCTCGCATCGGACTCTCCGGCGCGCTTCCACTGGCAGTCGGCGACCGCCTAATACTGCGCGATCCGGGGGCCGAAAGCACGGTAGCGGGGGCGGAAATAATTGATCTCGATCCGATAACCAAGATGAGCGAAGCGGCTTACCGACTCGAGCTCCCACTACCCGAACGGGCATTGGTTCGATATCCGTGGCTGACTCTTGACGACCTTGTCGCCCTGACGGGTACCAATACCCACCACGCCCAAGCCGTATGCACAACATTGGTAGAACAAAATCTTGGGGTCGCGGTGGCGGACTGGGTAGTGCGGCCAGAAACACTAGCCGCCATTCAACACCACGCAACAGAAAAAATAACCGCTCACTACCAAGAATTTCCTCACAGTTCGGGTATCAACATAAATGCGATGGCTAAAGAACTGGGCATTACCCCCGACCAAGCGCGTGCCGCCCTATCAGCAATGCCCGAACTAGAAATAAATCAGGGTCAGTTGCGCGATCGTAAACACTCCGATGGGGCGACATCACCGGCCGCGCACGAATTGATTGTCACTTTGACCGCAACTCCGTTCGCACCGCCGGCGCCTTCACAGCTAGCAGTAGCTCCCGAACTAATACAAACTCTCTTGCGCACTGGCCAACTAATCGACCTTGACGGAATTATTTTTAGCGCCGACGCCTTAGCTCAAGCCCGACAAATAGTTATCAACGAATTTAAAACTAAGGAACAATTGACGGTAGCGGATGTGCGAAACTTGCTCGGCTCAACTCGCAAATATGTACTACCAATCGTAACTTGGCTAGACCGCACAGGAGTAACTCGTCGCCGAGGCGATCAGCGCATTGCCGGCCCGACTAGCGGCCTGACTAAATAGCTGACTAAATAGTTACGATAACCAGTTGCGACTGGCTACAAGTTGGCGGCGTTCCGACTCATTCATACCGCCCCAAATGCCGTGGGGTTCGTTGATACGCAGCGCGTGACAGGCACAAATTTCGATCACGGTACAAGTAGCGCAGATCGTTTTAGCTTGTGTTTCACGAAGTGTTCGAGCGCGTGGTGCTTCAAAAGTAGTGGGCGGAAAAAAAAGTCTGGACGCCAGCCCTCGACAAGCTGCATTTGCTTGCCAACCTTCTTCGGGTGTTGCTGCGTCGCTATTAAACATTGCCCCCCCTATTATTTCCAGTCGCGCTTATTTAGGGAACGTAGTACCAAGATGGTGACTACGTAAAGGGGAAATGTTCATTATTTAGAGCCCGATCTGATTATTTAGAGCGCGATCGCTTTTCGCGATAATCCTGAGCGCCACCCTCTTCGGGCTCAACCTCGAGAACGAATCCCAACACTGCAACTACTCGTACAGGATCGCCCACTGCTACTGGAGTGGCGCGATTGGTTATTGCGCGCCAACGGGCCCCTCGAACTTCAACCACCCCTTCCGGATTTATTTCTGCTTGGGCTACTCCCATCTCGCCAATCAACGCCTCTCGGCCAACGGTGGGGGAAGAAAAGCGCGCGCGTAAAAACGGAGGGATCGCGAAAACATAAAACACCCAAGTGCCGACCATGATCAGGACGAGTAACCACCACGCCGGTCGTAAAGCCGAATCACCGCCGTATAAAAAGATCGAACCCACGGCTAGGCTCACCGTACCCAGTCCGGTCCAAAATCCTAAACCGCCAACTTGGGCATCGACCGCGAACGCAAACGCTGATACTGCGAGTACCGCCACCGCCCAAATATTGATCGGCAGAACATCAAAGCCATAAGCCGCGCCAATGACCGCGCCCGCGCCTACTAGTGCCGCAAAACCAACACTCGCGGCAAAAAACTCAAATACAATCAGCGCCAAGCCCGCAATCAGTAGGAAATACGCAAGTGAAGGACTAAACAGCGCGTGGCTCAGCTGACTGTCTATTCCTAAACTATCGAATACAACTTCTTGATTGGGTTGGCGACGCCGATCGCGACCTTCACCAATCACTTTGGCAGTAGAAAGTTTTACTTCCCCTACGCTAGTAGTAACAGTTTTACCGTTAAGAGTAACTATGGCTTCGCCAAGAGTAGGGCGCACGCCGTCAATAGCACCACTGCGCGCGGCGGCGCTCGCCGATACCGAATTATTCGTAAATAGCGCCGCGCCCGCGGGATCGCGATCGCGAGCAGTAGCAAGTTTTTCTAACTCTTTACGAACCGTTGATGCGCTTAATGCGTCGGGCTGGTCTACCCGCACCGGAACTGCCGATCCAATACTTGAGTCGGGCGCGGCAAAAGCAATGTGGGCGGCTTCGACGATCAGCGCCATCCCTCCGCCCGCTTCCGAACCGGTTGGCCCAATCCAGGCGACAATTGGCACTGCCGATTTCTGAATGTCGCGCACAATCGCGTTGGGCGTAACGCCCAGCGTGCGGCCAGAGTTGATCTGCAAAATCACCGCGGTGAATTTTTCTTTATTAGCTCGATTTATCGCGTTGCGGATCAGCGAAGAGTTGGGCGGATCTAACGCCCCCTCAACTTGCACCACCAAAATCCCGCCTTGACTCGCCGCCGGCGAAGACGGCGCGACCAAGATACCTACGCCAAGAACAATCAGGACTGCAGCGAGAAGCCGGATTATGCGGACCACGACCCTCTCTACTATCACTGATTTGTCGGTCGATTCGGAACGGGCTGACGCGATTACGACTGAATGCTTAAACGGTTACCGCCGTTCGATTTGAATTGCGTAATTGCTGCCACAGCACGATAGTGCTAACCAAAAATCCCGCCAGCGCCAACAGAGTTATCCCCCAATAAGTCGGAACCCACTGAATGTCGTGATAAAACTCCTGGTGGTCAATCAAAGGAAAACCTACCGCATAGCGTAGAAAACTCCACGCGAGCGATGAAACTTGGAATACAAAGAACCAGCAGACCAACGCGGGAGCCAAACGGACTGCGGGCAAACTCTCCAGTGGTCGACCGCTGGCCAATAAATAGACGATGGCAATAAAAGGCAAGGCGCAAAACAGTGCCCCTACATACCGAGTCTGAAATCCGGCCCCACCTAATAAACCGAGGGCTTTATTTGAATAAGCCGGAACAACAAGCAGCATTCCAATAACAAATCCCACCAACAAAACCCGATAAATAACCGTCAGCTTCATCAACACATAGATGACAAACGCGACAATGGCTGCTGACCACAACAGCAAAACGAAAGTAGGGGGAGCATGGTCACGCCAACCAAGCAATCCAATTAATTCCTGCGCGTAGTTCGTGAAGTTAACTAGAATTATCCAGCCCGAATCAAATAAAGTAGTCACCCCCGCTTTAGTTCCCCGCTGATCCATAACATTCCGATAGGTTTCGTTGGCTAGATAACCAACCACTAACGAAATGCCGAGCATTCCGGCAATGCGGAGAAAATCGGGGCCGCTATAACTGGCCCGATCGTCAATTTGGCCACCAGTTTGACCGTTAGAACGCTGGCTCCACTTTTTTTGTCCCGCGATTACTGCAGAAACTAAAAGAAAAGCAAAAGTAATTATCACCGTATATAAGTAGGAATACGGCTTGGCCACACTAAGCGAAAGCATCGCTACCAATATCGCCACCAGATGTAGCACGCGATTGCGAGTCAAACCAGCATCTCGGTCTGACCGTAAAGAAAATCCCGCCAATAATCCGGCTAACGCGAACCCCGCGATAATTTCAAATCCGTTGGGATTTACTGCCCCCATGAACGATCCGACCATTGGTGTCGTCACTAGGAGCGCGGCGATTGCTAAAGAAACTTTATGAGAAGCGGGCCAGAAAATAATCATTAGTGCCATCAACACCATGCCGATCGCCCAAGCTGTAAATCGCATCGCGTAAACGGCCGCGTATCCAGTGAGCGCCCGTGAAGGCTGGCCCACTACCCAGAAATAAGGTTCGGGATAGCCGCTGATCATTGCGTCGCTACCGATGGTTACCGGCTTGCCGCTCAATGATTCCCACGATGTTTTATCTACGCAAGCCGCGGTCACTTCCGGCTTGAACGCGTGACAAGTGAGCGCACCGATATTGTCTATATATTCTGGTATCACCGCGGGACCGAAACCTTGTCCGGACGCAACGACATTGGCGTAAATCGAATAGGCACCCTCGTCAGCCACACCGCCGAACGGTGTCATAAAAGTCCAGGCCAGCGTGACTGACGCAATCAGAGCCAACAAGGCGGCTTTGAATTTGAATGCTCGCGCCTTTTCGGACCGGCCGTCAGATTCCCGCCCGTCAGATTCCCGCCCGTCAGATTTTGGGTTCTGATTTTTATTAACTGGTAAAGCAGTCAAGCACACCAGCGTAATTCACCACTTCAGGGACTCGGGCAATGCGAATAAGCACTAGATAACGCCAACTATCGGGGGTGCGCTAGCGTGCGGGCATGAAAGTTTTGGTAGCCGCCGACGGACAATGGGTACGCAATCAGGTGCGCACTGCTCTGCTGGGCCGCAATTTAGAGGTAATTGAAGTCTCGCGCGGGCAAGACGTGCGGGGTGCGGTTGATGAATTGCATCCTGATCTTGTAATTCTCGATATGCAGATTGCCAACATGGGCGGTATTGCCGTCGCCATCGATCTTCATTTAGAAGCATCCGCCGACCGCTTACCTTCAGTTCCGATTCTGCTTCTCCTCGATCGCGAACACGATCGCTTTCTCGCTGCTCGGGCCGCGGCCGACGCTGAGCTCGTTAAACCGATTGATCCCGGAACTCTGCGGCGAGCGGTAAAAAAACTTATTTCGCCAGCCTCGACTACGGCTACGGCGTAACCCGAGTTACGGCAGTAAACTTAATTTCCCACACGGGCTGTGGCGCAGTTTGGCAGCGCGCTTCGTTCGGGACGAAGAGGTCCCGGGTTCAAATCCCGGCAGCCCGACCATCACGCCAAGAATAAATAATTATCGCTCAATAAAGGACCAACATGGGGATCTACCAAGACCGCGTGCTTCCTCGGCTGCTCGACAAAGTAATGGGTCGGCCCTCGACCCACGCGGCCCGCGCAAAAGTTTGTTCCGGTCTCCACGGCGATGTAATCGAAATCGGCTTCGGAACCGGTCTCAATATCGCGCATTACCCCGATTCGATTAATAAAGTCAAAGCCATCGAACCCTCGGCGCTGGGTTTTAAGATCGCCGAACCACGCGTCGCGGCATCTCCGGTGCCAATTGAATTCGCGGGTTTACGCGGCGAAACTTTAGAGCTGGAGTCAGAACAGTTCGACACTGCGCTGTCGACCTGGACCCTCTGCTCAATTCCCGATGTCGGCGCCGCGCTCACCGAACTACGACGAGTCTTAAAGCCCGGCGGCGAATTCCATTTTATTGAGCACGGTCACGCACCCGACGCCAAAGTGGCGCGGTGGCAATCAATAATCGAACCGGTGCACAAACGGTTGACGGGCGGCTGCCATCTGACTAGACCTATTTTTGAAATAATTACTCAGGCTGGCTTCACCATCATCGAGCCAGACGAGTATTACTTTCCTAAAGAACCGCGGCCGTTTGGTTATACCTTTACCGGCCGCGCTCGACGCGACTAATTTATTCCGCCGCCACGATCTCGGCTAACTGAACCGCGTTGAGGGCGGCACCTTTGCGAAGGTTGTCACCCGTCACCCATAAATTTAAGGCGTTGGCTTGCGAACTATCGGCCCGCACTCGGCCCACTAGCACTGGGTCGATACCGGCACCCTCCAGCGGAGTCGGCGCGCCCGCGCCGTTGTCGACCACGGTCACTCCCGGCGCCGCGCCTAACGCCGCCACTGCGTCGCGAACGCTAAACGCGGAAGAAAATTCCACATTGACACTCATTGAGTGACCAACATAAACCGGAACCCGCACACATGTAGCCGAAACCCGTAACGCGGGTGCGCGCAAGATTTTTTGACTTTCGTGCGCCAACTTCGCTTCTTCTGAAGTTGATCCGTCGGCGGCGACCGAGCCCGCTATAGGAATTACGTTGCCGGCAATTGGACGATCCCAGACTTCACCGGCCACAATGAGTTCGGGTTGCGCTCCGGCTCGGCCTAAATCATTTTCGGCACCCACTCCGCGTGCCCACTGCGCCGCGAGTTCAGAAATACCCGCGCGACCCGCGCCCGATACTGCTTGGTAAGTCGAAACCACCATGCGATCGATGGGCACGATTCGGTGCAGTGGCGCCAGAGCGGTAAGCAGAACCATCGTGGTGCAGTTGGGGCAGGCCACGATGTTGCGTTTACGGCCAACCATCGCCTCCGGATTCACTTCGGCAATCACTAACGGCACATCGGGATCCATGCGAAATGCCGCGGAGTTATCGACCACAGCAACTCCGGCCGCTTCGGCTACCGGAATCCACTCACGGGCAATATCGTCTTCCACATCAACGATAAGCAAGTCGAGACCGGCGAACTCAGCCGCACTAGGAACCATGCACGCCACTTCGCCGACCGAAGTATTCATAATTCGCCCCACCGATCGTGGTGACGCGAAAACTTTCAGTTCATCAATCGGAAAATTGCGATCGGCCAGTATGCACAAAACTTCTGCACCAACTACGCCAGTTGCACCGAGAACTCCGAGTTTCACGAGGCGTCACCTAATTCAAACGCGTCGTGTAGAACCTGAACTGCTTTTTCAACATCACCTGCTGCCACTACGCACGAAATACGAATCGACGAAGTAGAGATCATTTCAATATTCACTCCGGCATTAGCCAGCGTCTCGAACATGGTCGCCGCTATACCTGGATTGGTGCGCATACCCGCGCCCACCAAAGAGACTCGTCCAACATTTTCGTCGGAAGAAAATCCGGCCGCCTCAACATCAGCAACTAAACGCTCGATTACCGATCGCGCGCGCGCGAGGTCTTCGAGGGGAACCGTGAAAGAAATATCGGTGTGACCTTGCGTCGATACGTTCTGCACAATCATGTCTACATTTACGCTGGCATTAGCAAGCGCGCGAAACACGGTAGCGGCAATACCCGGTCGGTCAGGAACCCCGCTCACCGTGACTTTGGCTTCGGAATCGTCGTGGGTTACCCCCGAAATAATTGCCTGCTCCATTGCGCTTCCTTCCTCACGTATCCAGGTTCCTGGCTCCCAAGTGAAACTCGAACGAACGTGCACGGGCACGCCGTAGTTGCGGGCAAACTCAACTGACCGTAGAGCCAAAACTCGCCCACCGGTAGCCGAGAGATCAAGCATTTCTTCGTAAGACAGCGCGTCGAGTCGACGCGCGTTAGAAACGACGCGCGGATCGGCGGTAAATACACCGTCAACATCGGTATAAATCTCGCAAAACTCCGCGTTAAGCGCGGCCGCCAACGCCACTGCGGTGGTATCCGAACCCCCCCGACCAAGCGTGGTGATGTCTGAATCAGTAGAGACTCCTTGAAATCCCGCTACGACCGTAATAACTCCCGCAGCAATCGATTCTTTGATGCGATCGGCCCGTACATCCAAAATACGAGCGCGTTGGTGATCGGTATCGGTCAGGATTCCGGCCTGTGAACCGGTAAAGCTCACTGCCTCTTCACCCTGATCAATAATCGCCATGCACAACAACGCCATCGAAATTCTTTCACCGGCAGTTAACAACATGTCCATCTCGCGGGCCGACGGCTCGGCGACTACATCAAAAGCCAATTTTTCAAGTTCGTTAGTAGTTGAGCCCATAGCGGAAACCACTACTACGACATCATTACCGGCGCGCCGAGTTTCCACTATGTGCTCGGCCACCTCACGAATTCGTTCCGGAGTAGCGACCGAAGTGCCACCAAATTTCTGCACAATGAGACCCATACCTTGATGGTACCGGCGCGCCGGCGGTATTACCGCTTGATTTCGGCGCGGGAGATTGAGCGGGGTGGCGCGTTAGGGTCTGTCTATGTCTAAGGCCAACAAGCGCGAGCGCCAGCGGGAAAACCGCGAGATGCGCCGAGAGCACGAGGGGAAACTGCAGCGCCGGCGGAGGTTCATGAAGAGTGCCCGCACCTTTGCCCTAATCGCCTCACCCGTTTTGATCATTCTCGTAGTAATAAATCTCACTAACTCCAGTAGCGACAAAAAATCGGCGAGCGGTGGCGCTTGCGCCGAAGTGAAGGCTCCCGCGGTCACCGACACCACCTTGCCGGCACCGGAACAAACTCTCGATACCAGCCAGAGTTACACCGCGACCATTACTACTACCTGCGGGGCTATCGATATCGACCTTGCCGCGCAGCAGTATCCAATTTCGGTTAATAACTTCGTGTATCTCGCCAACAAAACATTCTTTGACAATCTCGCCATCGTGCGGGCCGTAAAAAACTTCGTCATCCAGACTGGTAGTCCCACGCAAACCAACTCGGGAGATCCAGGCTATTCGGTTGCTGCCGAAGTTCCGACCACCGCGCCTTATTACCCCAAGGGAACGGTCGCGTGGGCTAAATCTGGTTCTGAGGCCGCCGGTACCGCGAGTTCGCAATTCTTTATCGTTACCGGAACCGCGACCCTTCCTCCTGATTACGCAGTAATCGGGAAGGTAAGCAAAGGACTAGATGTCGCGCGCGCGATCGAAAAGTTTGCTCCCGCATCGGGCGACGGGCCACTAACGCGCGCGGTCGTAATGAAAAAAGTAACAATTACCACCAAGAGGGTTGTGGCCCCGACCACTGTTCCTTAAGTGAGATTATTTATTTTCTTGCCCGCGGAATAACTTTTTGCGGCCACGCCTTCATAAACGGTCACTGTGCCCGTTCCGGCTACCCGCCATTCGCCATCGGCACTACGAATCAACGCGGTCTTTTCATCTATACCAACGAGCGTTGCGTCGGGCGCGAGTAAATCGATAGAGCGAGCTCGCATGTGGTCGGCGGCAGTTCCGTGGTAAGGAAACACCGCCAAGTTGGATACCAAACCCAAACCAACGGTGTACGCACCACCCCGGGGATCAACCATTGGATCGCAGACGAGCGTGGCGCCCGCACCCGACGCGGCCAATACTCCACCCGCACGGAACGAAGTGACTATGGCGTCCCAAAGCAACGAGTCTTTAAGTACCGACCGTAGGTGAAGAGGAGAACCGTCGGATAAATAAATAAACCGCGCCTCCTTAACCACCGTTGCTATATCGGAATCCTCGGCCTCGCGGCGATTCAGCACCATAAGCGGTTTAACTTTCGCACCCAAGGTGGCGAAGTAAGCGGCCGCCGACTCCGCGACTCGCTCGGGGTGCTCATAAGCCGCGGCCGACGGCAATACCACTACTTCGTTGGTGTCGGCGATCTCAAGCAGCTCTCGATCTAAGGATTCGCTGCCTACGCTCCATTCACCACCACCGATAAGAGCCAAAGTGCCATTTCTATTTTTCTTAGTCATATAAATAACAGCCTAGCTATAACTCAATGATTCAGCCGGCGAGAGCGCCTCGCGAACGTCCGTGCCGTCGATTCCTACCGAGCGGTAGCCTCTGACCAGAACGATATTTAGCCGACCACGGGGCAGCAAACGCGCAGCCCTCTAGAGGGGAGAAATTAAGTGAGTACTTCACCATCGCCAGTAAAAAATGTTGGCATAATTGGTTCGGGAATTATGGGATCGGGTATTGCCGAAGTAGCCGCCAAATCGGGTTTCAACGTAATTTTGCGTAGTCGTGCCCAAGCATCGGCCGACTCCATGCTCGCCAGTCTCGACAAATCGCTCGCCAAGCAAGTTGAGCGCGGCAAACTCGAAGCGGTCGACGGTGAAGCAATCCGCGGGCGCGTGCGCGCGGTTACCGAGCTCGCCGAACTATCCGATTGCGATCTTGTACTCGAATCAATCGTCGAAGATTTACCCACTAAGCGCGAACTTTTTGGCCAACTATCCGAAATATGTTCCGATGCCGCCATTTTGGCTACCAACACTTCCACCCTTCCCGTGGTCGAAATGGCCATGGTGACCAAAAATCCTGAGCGAGTTTGCGGTATTCACTTTTTCAACCCCGCGCCCATGATGGCGTTGGTCGAAATTGCGCGACCGATTACCGCTAGCGATGAAGTAATCGCCGCCGCGCGCGCGTTTGCCGAGACTTGTGGCAAGACTGTGGTCGATGTGCGCGACCAAGCTGGGTTCATCGTCAACGCGCTCCTTTTCCCTTACCTAAACAATGCCGTCAACCTGTTCGATGCCGGAGTGGCGAATCGCGATGACATCGACGCGGCTATGAAAGGGGGATGCAACTTTCCGATGGGGCCCCTCGAATTGCTCGACTTGGTCGGACTCGACACCAGTTTGGCCATCATCGGTGCGCTCTACGACGAATTCCGGCAGCCCAATTACGCGCCGGCGCCTTTACTGCAACGCATGGTTAGCGCCGAACGCCTAGGCCGTAAGACGGGTCGCGGCTTCTATGAATACTCCAAGAAATAAAACCGCCATGGCCGAAAAAGAGCGCCCATGGTTAATGCGAACCTATTCGGGACATTCATCGGCGCGCGAATCGAATGAGCTTTACCGCGGCAACCTAGCCAAAGGTCAAACCGGACTATCGGTCGCCTTTGATCTCCCCACTCAAACCGGTTACGACCCCGACCACCAATTGAGCCACGGCGAAGTGGGCAAAGTGGGTGTGCCGGTTCCTCACCTCGGCGAAATGCGCAAGTTGTTCGACCAAATTCCGCTTGACGAAATGAATACATCTATGACTATCAACGCCACCGCCATGTGGCTGTTCAGTATGTACTTGGCCTTGGCGAACGAACAAGGAATCGACCCTAAAAAACTTTCGGGCACCACCCAAAACGACATCGTCAAAGAGTTCTTGTCGCGTGGTACCTATATTTTCCCGCCCGAAGCATCGCTACGTCTTACCGTCGACTTGATCTGCTTCACTGTGCTCAATGTCCCTAGCTGGAACCCCATAAATGTATGCCCGTATCACTACCAAGAGGTAGGCGCCACACCAGTGCAAGAAATTGCCTACGGACTCGCAACCGCATGCAGCATTCTCGACGCGGTGCGAGACTCGGGACAAGTAAGTGAAGAAGAATTTCCACAAGTAGTAGGGCGTATTTCTTTCTTCGTCGATTCGGGAATTCGTTTTATTGAAGAAATGTGCAAGATGAGAGCGTTCTCGGCGCTGTGGGAAGAAATATGTACTGAACGGTACGGAGTTACTGATCCCAAACTCCGCCGGTTTCGTTACGGAATGCAAGTGAATTCGCTAGGACTTACAGAAAACCAACCCGAAAATAATGTCCAACGGATTGTGCTCGAGATGCTGGGCGTTACCTTGTCGCGTGACTCTCGGGCGCGAGCGGTTCAGTTGCCATGTTGGAACGAAGCACTCGGATTGCCAACTCCGTGGGACCAGCAGTGGTCACTACGCATGCAACAAGTCTTGGCCTACGAAACCGACTTGCTCGAATACGACGATATCTTTAACGGTTCGAAAGTGATCGAAAATAAAACTAACGAGTTGGTTGCCGCCGCACGCACCGAATTCAACTGGGTGCTTGATGGCGGAGGCGCGTTCTCAATGATCGACTCCATGAAGGCCCGACTGGTGCAGAGCAACTCCGAGCGGGTTCGCCGCATTGAGTCGGGCGAGCAAGTAGTCGTTGGCGTTAATTCATTTACCGAAACCGCTCCGTCGGTACTTACCCAACTGAAAGCCGACCAGGCCATCGTTACCGTCGATCCGGTCGCTGAAATTGAACAGATAAAACACCTAAAACAATGGCGAAATGAACGCGACGAAAAAGTTGTAACTGAAGCCATAGCAGAACTAGTGCGCGCCGCCGCGACCAAGGAAAACTTGGTTCCCGCCAGCGTGGTTCTCGCACGCGTCGGCGGGACCGTAGGTGAATGGGCGGAAGCCTTGCGAACGATTTTCGGCGAATACCGAGCACCTACGGGAGTCGGTGGCGTGAGCGCGCCCGCCGGCGATCTGGTGGCGGTGCGCGATCGATTGGCCAAAATAACTAAAGGACTCGGCGGTCCGTTACGCCTACTAGTGGGCAAACCCGGTCTCGATGGTCATTCAAGTGGGGCCGAACAAATAGCGGTGGCCGCACGCGATGTTGGCTTTGAAGTTATCTATCAAGGTATCCGTTTAACTCCCGAACAAATCGCGGCAGTAGCGCGTGATGAAGATGTCGACATTATTGGGCTTTCGATTCTTTCGGGTTCGCATCGCGAATTGGTACCGGCCACTATCCGTTGTTTGCGAGATGTTGGAGTTGAGGCGCCGATAATCGTGGGCGGGATCATTCCCGACGCCGACCGAGCGGAAATGCTTGCGGCTGGAGTGGCGGCAGTATTTACGCCTAAAGATTACAAGATTGCCGAAATAATGGACGAAATCGCGACTTTGGCCGTGGCCCGACGCAAAAGCATTAACGCCTAATCAGGCGTACATCGCCTCGATTTCGGCGGAGTACTTAGCGTTAACTCCTCGGCGTTTTAGTTTCATAGTGGGCGTTAACTCCTCGGAGTCGGGCAGCCACTCCGCGTCAAGGACGGTGAATTTGCGCACCAAACTATCGAGTGCAACATTCGCGTTCACCTCATCGACATTGGCGGAAATTTCAGCCAACACCGCTGGGTCTTGGGCAATAGTCGCGAGTTCGGTGGCCGCGATGCCGTGTTGAGCCGCCCACGCGGGAGCCACTTCGGCGTCGAGTACCAAGAGTGCAGTGATAAATGGTCGCTGATCGCCAATCACGCAAACTTGTCCGATTAGCGGATAACCCTTGAGCGCCGCTTCTAGGTTGGCCGGGGAAATGTTTTTACCCCCCGCAGTAATAATTAATTCTTTTTTACGATCAATGATCTTCAGGTAGCCGTCCGAATCAAACTCGCCGATGTCGCCCGACGAAAACCAGCCGTTAGAGTCGAGTACTTCGGCGGTGCGAACCGGATCGTTGAGATAACCCCGAAATATATTCCCACCCCGCGCCATCACCTCGCCATCGTCGGCCAAAGTGACTTCGCAACCCGGTAGTGGTCGGCCCACGGTGCCAGGGTGCACTAAAAACGGTTCCCAAGTCATGGGTCCGGAGGTTTCGGACAAACCGTAAACCTCCGACAGTTCGAGCCCAAGGCACCGGAAAAAATGGAAAGTATCCATAGGGATAGGCGCGGCACCGGTAATCGCCGAAATAATTTGGTCGAGACCGAGCAGATTAAGAACTAAATCAAAAACTGGCTGAACGCCAGATAGCTCGGCCGCCAGATCGGTGGGCAATTCTTCGCCGCGAGCGCGGTACTCCGAAACTCGGCCACCAACCGGCAAGGCCGCTTGGAGCAGAGCCAGCTGGTCGGGATTAGCTTGAGCCATTGCCATTACTCCTGCTTGCAATTTCTCCCACACGCGCGGTACGCCGAAAAAAATTTGCGGTCGCGTCGCGGCTAAGTATTTACCAATCTCGGCTGCATCGGGGCATGTAGTGACTTCAAGCACACCCACTATCGCTTGGTAATGCGAAGTCATGCGTTCGGCGATATGCGCCATCGGGAGATAAGAAACCATTCGACTAAAAAATGGATCCTTATCGACCCAACAATCGAACATGCTATTTACCGTCCACACCACGTTGGCGTGATCGAGCATAACGCCCTTAGGCGGACCGGTTGTACCCGAGGTATAAATAATGGTGGCGAGATCATCGGGCGCTACTTGCGCGGCGGCGGCTTCGATGTCAATTGAGTCGGTTTTAAGCAATTCGTCCCACGACAGTACGTCGGAAGCCGTTACATTTTCGGTATCAATTACAATAACTTTTTTTAAGGACGGAATTTTATCCCGCACTTCAAGTATCCGCGTTAGCAACTCAGCACTTTCTATTATCGCTACCATCACTTCGGAGTGCGACGCTAAATATTCAATTTGTGTTGGTGACGATGAATTGTAAATAGAGACCGATGTTGCCCCCAATAGCGTGGTGGCAACATCGGCAATATGAAACTCGGGCCGGTTACGCGTCATCAGCAACACTCGGCTACCTCTGACCACGCCTAAGTCGGCCAAAGCGTGCGCCATGCGTCCCGCCTGCTCGCCGTATTGTGACCATGTCATTTCCGAGTAGCTCTCGCCCGTCTTCCACCGCAGCGCTATCCGGTCGGGATAGCTATTTACCGTTGTGCAAAATTGCGCCGCCACCGTGGCGCCAGGATTACGGTTATTTGTTTTACCCGTTGCTGCCACCAAAACTCCTTAGATTGAAATGGCGCCAATAAAAATAACTTGCGCCTGAGAGTAGCGCGACTTTTAGGCGCTGGGGATAACTGCTTCCATTCTGAGGATAGAACTGGGGATAACAAAGAAAAACTCCATGGGAGCAGGGGATAACTGACCGTGAACTGGGGATAACTAATGAGGTTTTAGCGTTACGCAATGCCCAGGCTATTTAAGTTCGGGCTATTTAAGCTCGGGATATTTGGCCCGGGCATTGTTAGTTGCGACCCGAACGCTCGTTAAGCCGCCACGCCCCGCGTCGACGACCGCCGCCGCGGGCCGTGAGTCGAGCAGCTTTTACCCATTGCTGGGTCATATCGGTTGCACTATCGACCGGAGCGTTGAACACTCCGGCGCGCACTATCTCGGCGAAGGCCAACACGATCGCGGCCGCTTCGTCAGCGGTAGGAGCAGGCGTGATCGCCCCCACGACAAAAGTAGCGGTGCTCAAAGGGGAACGTTTCCGTGTTTGCGCGCCGGCGACTGTTCGCGCTTGGTGCGCAACATATCAAGCGACTGAATCAAAACTTGACGAGTGTCACGAGGGTCAATCACATCGTCGACATAACCTCGCTCCGCGGCCACATAAGGATTGGCAAATTTCTCGGTGTACTCCTCAATCAACTCAACTCGCCGACCTTCGGGGTCATCGGCTTGGTCGATTTCTTTGCGGAAAATTATATTGACCGCGCCCTGGGCGCCCATAACGGCAATCTCGGCCGATGGCCACGCGAACGCGAGGTCGGCACCGATTGATTTGGAGTTCATAACCACGTACGCACCGCCGTAAGCCTTGCGGGTAATGATCTGAACACGAGGCACATTGGCCTCGCAGTAGGCGTAGAGCAATTTAGCGCCGTGGCGAATGATGCCGCCGTACTCTTGGTCAGTTCCGGGCAAAAATCCCGGTACATCGACGAAAGTAACAAGGGGAATGTTGAACGCATCACACATGCGCACGAAACGCGCCGCCTTTTCGGAAGCATCAATGTCGAGAACGCCGGCAAGATTCTGCGGCTGATTGCCGACAATTCCCACCACATGGCCATCGAGTCGAGCTAGACCACACACGATGTTCATCGCCCAGAGTTGGTGAACCTCAAAGAAATCACCATCGTCGATTACCGCGTTAATGACTGCCTTGATGTCATAGGGCTTATTGGGGGAATCAGGGATCAAACTAATGATGTCTTCACACCGGCGGTTCGGATCGTCGGTGGGAGCAAAATAAGGCGGATCATCAAGATTATTTTGCGGAAGAAACGAAACCAAGTAGCGCACTTGTTCAAGACATGATTCTTCGTCTTCGGCCACAAACCCCGCTACGCCCGATTTCGACGCGTGAGTGATCGCGCCACCGAGTTCTTCTTGGGTGACATCTTCACCGGTAACGGTCTTCACTACATCAGGACCAGTAATAAACATGTGTGAAGTTCCCTTAACCATAAAAACGAAGTCGGTCATGGCGGGGGAATAAACCGCACCACCGGCACACGGTCCCATGATCACGCTGATTTGCGGAATTACTCCCGACGCCTTGACATTGCGGTGAAAAATCCCGCCGTAAGCATCGAGACTGACCACACCTTCTTGAATACGCGCGCCGGCGCCGTCGTTGAGACCAATCATGGGGGCTCCAACCGATTCGGCTAGGTCCATAACCTTGTGAATTTTTTCGGCAAAAACTTCGCCGAGTGCGCCACCGAATACGGTGAAATCTTGCGAGAACACAAAAACTTTGCGGCCGCCAATAGCTCCCCATCCGGTAACTACTCCGTCGGTGAGGGGCCGAGTATTTTCGATTCCAAATCCGTGGGCTCGGTGTCTAGCCAACATATCGAGTTCAACGAACGAGTCGGGGTCGAGGAGTTTTTCTAACCGTTCGCGAGCGGTGAGTTTGCCTCGCTCGTGTTGGCGCTTAACTGCAGCATCGGATCCAGCGTGTAGTGCTTCTTCTCGTAATACCGCAAGTTGTTCGAGCCGTTCTTCAATGGGGTGCGCTATCAGCGCCGCCGGAGTCGCGCCCGAATCTTCGCCCAGGATCTCTTCTTCTTCTATCGCCATAATGCCTGAGGTTACCGGCTCGAAGAGGCGGAGGGTTCCTCTTGCACTAACTCAATAAGGGTGCCAAAGGCGGTTTTGGGGTGAACAAATGCCACCGTCGTGCCCCGACTTCCCGGTCGGGGTACTTCGTCGATTACCTGATAACCCTGATCCTTCACTTGCTTGAGCGCAGCCGCACAATCGGCTACTCGGTAACCCACGTGATGAATGCCTTCGCCCCGTTTCTCGAGAAATTTGGCCACGGGAGAATCAGCGCGTGTCGGCATAACTAACTGCACATAAGAATCGGCCACCTGAATTAAAACTTCTTCCACGCCGTCGGAATCGATGCGTTCACGGTGCGTAACTTCACAACCAAAAGTGGTGTTGTAGTAAGCCACCGCGGCGTCAATATCGTTTACCGCTATCGCAATGTGGTCGATCTCAATCAACACCGAACCATCAACTCCCATTGTTTGCCCCTTTGGTGTATTTTCGAAAACGAGTTATCTCGGGCAATAGTCTCGCGCGTGTATCGGGGTCGGTGACACCTAATCCTTCTTCGGGCGCCAACACCAAGATGCCGAGTTTGCCTTCGTGTTTATTATGCTGAACCGCGGCCGCGGCTTCGCCCACTTCTTCAAGCGGGTAAACCGCGGAGAGGGCCGGATGAATCTTGCCTTCACAAATAAGTCGGTTGGCTTCGTAAGCCTCGCGGTAATTAGCAAAGTGGCAACCTTTAAGCGTTTTGAGGTTCATCCAGAGATAACGATTGTCGTACTCAATCATAAAACCGCTGGTGGCCGCGCAGGTCATGATGATCCCGCCCCGCTTAGCGACAAAAACCGATGCGCCCATCGTTTGTCGGCCGGGATGTTCGAACACAATGTCGGGATCGGTGCCAACCAGTTCTCGAATCTTTTTTCCGAATCGGCGCCACTCCGTCGGATCTTGGGTAGTTTCATCGGACCAAAATTTATAACCCTCAGCCGCACGATCGATTACCGCTTCGCAACCCATTTCGCGGACTAACGCGGCGCGCTCGGGAGAAGAAACCACTCCCACCGGAATGCCGCCACCGTTCAACACGTACTGCACCGCGTAGGCACCGATTCCCCCACTGGCACCCCAGATCAATACCGTTTGCCCCTGAGTCATTTGCGCGCCGTTCGGACTAACCAACATGCGATAACTAGTGGAGTTAGTGAGAGCGTTTACGGCTGCTTCTTCCCACGTTAGGTGCGCGGGTTTTGGCATCAACTGATTGGCTTTGACCACCGCTATCTCCGCCAAGCCGCCGTAATTAGTTTCATATCCCCAGATGCGCTGATTGGTTGCGATCATCGAATCGTCGTGAGCCGAAGGATCTTGATCGTCGACATGGTTGCAATGAACCGTTACCGCATCACCAGGTTTCCAGTCGCGTACGGCCGAACCAACCTGCACCACCACTCCCGCCGCGTCGCTACCCAACACATGAAATGGTTGGTCGTTGCGAGCGCCCCAAACGCTTTCGCGCCCCAAACGCTTTAGAAAACCGAAAGTGGATACCGGTTCGAAAATCGCCGACCACACTGTATTGAAATTGATCGAACTGGCCATTACTGCCACGAAAGCTTCGTCGGGCGCGAGTTCGGGTCGCGCGACATCGTCAAGGTGAAGCGAAAGTCGCGGATCCTTGTCCGCCGATTCCATTCCGGCAAACATTTCTTGCTCGTCGGCGTGAACGGTAACGCCGCGAAATGTTTCTGGTAGATCAATACCGGCGAGATCGTCGTAAGCGCCCGCGAGGACAGCTTGGAGAATCAGGTCGATTGACATGGCTCCGAGAATACTCCCGTCACGGCGATGGAAACGAGTGCAGGCTCGCTATCCGAAATCGCAACCCGCAACCCGTCCGATTGACTGAGCTCGTGCCCCTTGCACTCAACTGGCGTGAATTCGCTAGGGTAACAACGTTCAATTACCCACGGCAACGCGGCTCGATAACGAGGCGCCCGACCACGGAGGAACCCAATGCCAGGATCGGTCATCGTTTCCACTGCTCGCACACCCATCGGAAAATTCTCCGGCGCCTTCGCGGCACTAAGCGCGATGGACCTCGGTGGAGTGGCGATCAAGGCTGCCCTCGAACGCGGTGGTGTAGATCCCGAGCAGGTCGACGCGGTGATTATGGGTCACGTGTTGCAGGCCGGTCAGGGACAGATCACCGCGCGCCAAGCGGCGACCAGAGCCGGAATCCCGATGACGGTTCCAGCGCTAACGATTAACAAAGTTTGTCTATCCGGAATCAACGCGCTCTATCTCGCCGACCAGATGATCCAATCCGGCGATGCCGAGGTCGTTGTCGCCGGTGGTATGGAATCAATGACCAACGCGCCTTTCTTGCTAAATGGCGCGCGCTCCGGTTTGCGGATGGGTAACCAAGAAATGATTGACTCGCTTATTCACGACGGTCTGTGGTGCGCGTTCGACCAAGAGCACATGGGAACCGGCACCCAGCGTTATGCCGATGAAAAAAAGATTTCGCGTGCGAGTCAAGACGAACTCGCCGCGCGCAGTCACGATCTCGCGGCCGCAGCCATAAAGGATGGTCGTTTCGCCGACGAAATCGCGCCGGTGGAAATTCCGCAACGCAAAGGTGACTCAGTTTTTATTGACACTGATGAAGGCGTGCGGCCCGAAACCACCGTAGAATCGCTGAGCAAACTAAAACCGGCGTTCGGAAAAGAAGGAACTATTACCGCCGGCAACGCGTCCCAAATCTCTGATGGCGGCGCGGCGATAATTATGACCAGCGTCGAAAAAGCCCGCGAACTTGGGCTCTTTCCGATTGCCGAATTTGTAAGTTACGGAATGGTGGCCGGACCCGATGCCTCGCTCCTGCACCAACCGTCGCGAGCCATCAAGCGCGCGCTGGAACCAATTGACAAAACTGCCAGTGATATCGACCTATTCGAGATCAACGAAGCTTTCGCCGCCGTCGGTGTGGCCTCTATCAAAGATTTAGGCGTGAACGGCGACATTGTAAATGTAAATGGAGGCGCAATCGCGCTAGGTCACCCCGTCGGAATGTCGGGTGCCCGAATTGTCGTCACTCTCATCAATGAGTTGCAACGACGCGGTGGAGGAATGGGGGCCGCAGCTCTCTGTGGCGGCGGCGGTCAAGGTGACGCGGCCATCATAAAAACTCTCTAGCAATCGCACCGGTTCGAGGGTCGCAAATATCGCGCCGTGACTTAACGACTTCTATTGGCTACGCTGCGCGGGTGACCACTAGGACTCATAACCACCCCACCCAACAAACCGACTCCAGAACTTCGCGAGTCGTCACTATGAGGGCGCGCGAACTGCGGATCATGGGCGCGGGCATGATCGCAGTAGCCGCGGTGCGTCCTCTCATTCCGGTTGAGACCGTGCCCCCGTGCCCGTTTCGCTTCATAACCGGCATCCCCTGTCCGCTCTGCGGAATGACTCGGGGCGTTACGGCACTAGTACACGGTGATTTTACTTACGCCTTATTAATGAATCCGGCGGCGTACCTAGCCGTAGCGATCGCCTTGTTGTTAATTGTGCAGTGGCGAATCAAGCGTTTCGTAATCCCGTTATGGCTAGTCACCGGAGTTTTGGCCGTGATGTGGATATGGCAACTCTATAAATATGCCACCGGTAAACCGCTTTAACCCGGTTACTCAATACCGGTTAGGCTCAGCCCCGTCCTGAATGAACCGTCCTGAATGAATAGGAGCAAGTTATGACCGAATCAACTCCAGTTTCTCCGGGGTCATCGTACCGAGTCGGCGAATCCATTTCTTACGGATGGGCGGCATACCTAAAAAATATCGGCCCGATGGTTTTGATCACGCTAGTGATTATTGCAATCCAGGTTCTGGTTAGTTTACTTACCTCTAGTTTGATCGAATCAAACGACATCAATATCGGTTTTATCATTGCCCAATTGATTGTTTGGATCGTCGGAATCATTTTGGCGATGGGATTAATCCGCGCGTCAATTGCGATTACCGAAGGCCGTACGCCAACAGTTTCAATGCTGTTCAAAACCGCCGGATTCGGCAACTATCTAGTGGCCGCGGTTCTGTTCGGAATTGCGGTATTCGTCGGGATTATTCTGTTGATTATTCCGGGAATTATTGTGGCGGTGATATTTATGTTCCACGGCTATACGATTGTACAAAATCCCAACACAAGTCCGATCGATGCTCTAAAGCGGTCAGCCGAAATCACTAAGGGCTACCGGTGGTCGCTATTTGGACTAATCATTTTGCTCACCCTCATTAACATTGTGGGCTTGCTTCTTTGTTTAATTGGAGTGCTATTTACCTACGGCATAACTGCGATTGCGGTAGCCCACGCCTACAAACGGTTGAGTGGACAAACTATTAGCCCAGTTGCCTAAATCTGGTTGCCTAAATCTGGTTGCCTAAATCTGGTTGCCTAAATCTGGTTGCCTAAATCTGGTTTTGTGATTACCCCACCGCGCGCGATGCGCGCGGTGGGTCAATCAAAGACGCGCCTAATTAGTTATGCCTAATTAGTTATGCCTAATTAGTTATGTTGGTTACGCGGCGACGGCACCTTTAGAAGACCAGTAACCGTTGAGCGCGTTCTGCATTTTGAATAGCCAGATAAAGCCGCCCAAAATCGGAAGCAGGATCCAAAAACCGGTCATCATTGACACCGGAGCCTCGCGTCCATCAGCTTCGTAAAGCACGGCCACTTCGCTCGGCCCAACAAAAATGTTGATTATGGCGCAAATAAAAGCGAAGAGAAGTGCTGGCACTCCGCCGATACCTTTACCGCTGTAGTCCTTCATTTCGGTGAAGATCATATAAAACCAATACCACTGGTAAAGACCGCAAGTGATAATCGTCAGCCCGATCACCGTCCACGGGTTACGAATTTTTCCCACGGTCGCGCCGCTGGGCATTGAAGCAGTCATAAAATTCCCTTTCGTAGCGTCAGATTGAATTAGTAAACTAGCAACAACTTTCTAGCAACAGAGTTATAGCTCACAAAAGGCTCGGGTGCGCACGGAGGGCTTTCTAAAGCCGAGTTGACTAGTCGTATTTATGCACCTACCGTGGGGCATCTCGTCGTGAGTCAAAAAGGAGTAACTGATGTCAGAGTCTTGGGGTTTTGAAACCAAAATGGTCCACGCGGGTGCTGAACCCGACCCCACTACCGGAGCACGGGCCGTCCCGATCTACCAAACCACCAGTTACGTATTTCGCGACACCGATCATGCCGCCGCGCTCTTCGGCCTCTCCGAACTAGGCAACATTTACACCCGGATTATGAATCCGACGCAAGCGGCTTTTGAAGACCGCATCGCCGCACTCGAAGGAGGCGTGGCCGCATTAGCCACCGCATCCGGTCAAGCGGCCGAAACTTACGCGCTGCTAAACCTCGCGGAAGCCGGTGACCACATCGTTTCGTCAGCATCGCTCTACGGCGGCACTTATAACCTGTTTCACTACACTTTCCCAAAACTGGGCATCATCGTAGATTTCGTTGACGACCCTGACGATCTCGAAGCGTGGAAAGCCGCCATCAAACCCAATACTCGCGCCTTTTACGCCGAGACCATAGGTAACCCGAAGGGCGATGTCATCGATTTCGAAGGGGTATCGGGCGTAGCCCACGCGGCGGGCATTCCGTTAGTTGTCGATAATACGGTCGCTACTCCTTACTTGTGCCTTCCGTTCGACCACGGCGCCGACATCGTGGTGCATTCGGCCACCAAGTTCATCGGCGGTCACGGCACTTCAATTGGTGGTGTGATTGTCGACGGCGGCAAGTTCGACTACGCCGCCAGTGGCCGCCACAAAATGTTTACCGAACCCGACCCGAGCTATCACGGCGTGATCTACTCGCAGTTACCCGAGCCATTACGGCCGGCGCAGTACGCGCTCAAGGCCCGCCTCACGCTGTTGCGCGATCTTGGCGCCGCGGTTTCACCGTTTAATGCATTCATGTTCATTCAAGGTCTCGAAACTTTAAGCCTGCGAATGGAACGACACTGCCAAAACGCGCAGACCGTAGCCGAGTGGTTGGAGCAGCGTAGCGAAGTTGAGTGGGTTAACTACCCCGGTCTTATCTCTAGTCCGTGGTTCGAGCGGGCCCAGCGTTACCTCCCTAACGGGCGGGGTGCCATCATGGCCTTCGAACTCCAAGGTGGCATGGAAGCGGGTAAGAAGTTCGTCGATAACCTCGAGTTGATTAGCCATCTCGCTAACGTCGGCGATGTACGCACTTTGGCTATTCATCCGGCTTCAACAACTCACTCCCAACTCACGCCCGAAGAGCAGCAGGCGGCGGGCGTTACTCCCGGACTCATCAGGCTATGCGTGGGTATTGAGACCGTCGACGACATTCTCGCCGACCTTGACGCAGGATTCCGCGCCGCTAAATCAGACTGAACTAAAGCGGGAATTGAAAATTGACTCCCGCGCCTAACTCTGGTGCTTGGCGGCCGGGCGACCCGTCCGGGTCGCGTAAGTTTGTAGAACTTTTCGCGACGCGTCCGCACGCACTCGAAACCGGTGGTCGGATCAACGATGTAACCATCGCCTACGAAAGTTGGGGAACGCTCAATCCGAAGCGTAACAACGCGGTGTTGGTATTTCATGCCCTCACCGGTGATAGTCACGCCGCGGGACTCGCCGAACCCGGACACCGCGAGCAAGGTTGGTGGGAAGGGATTATCGGACCCGATGCCCCCATAGACACCAACCGTTACTTCGTCGTGTGTCCTAATGTTTTAGGCGGCTGCCAAGGCACCACCGGACCATCGTCAATTGCCGCTGATGGTCGCGCCTACGGTCCGCGGTTTCCGCGTCTGACTATTCGCGACCAGGTCGTGGCCGAAGCGGCGTTGGCTGATCAACTCGGTATCGACATTTGGGCCGCAGCAGTTGGTGGATCGATGGGTGGAATGCGCGCATTGGAGTGGGCCATAAGTTTTCCTGAACGGGTTGCCCGCATGGTTGCCGTATCAGTTGGTGCGGTCGCCACGGCCGAAGAGATCGCGCTCTCTTCTTTACAAATACGCGTCATCAAGGCCGACTCCAACTGGCACGGCGGCGACTATTACGAAGCGGCCGCGGGGCCCGACACGGGGCTTTCGATCGCGCGAGGTATTGGTCAAGTTAATTACCGCTCCGAGATTGAATTTGATACTCGGTTTGGCCGTAATCATCAAGGTGACGAAGAACCGCTAGCGGGTGGTCGTTACGCAGTGGAGTCGTACCTCGAATACCACGGAGAAAAACTCATCCGTCGTTTCGACGCCAACTCCTACATCGTGCTCAGCGAAGCAATGAACCACCACGATGTTGGTCGCGGGCGCGGCGGCGCGGCGAGTGCGCTGGCGCGCATCAAAGCCGATGTAACTCTGGCCGGAGTTTCGTCTGATCGGCTATACCCGTTGCGCTTGCAACACGAGCTCGCCGAACTGATACCAGCCGCGGCCGGAGTAGAAGTAATCGAATCCCCCAGCGGTCACGACGGGTTTTTGGTCGCTCTTGAGCCGGTCGGAAAAATAATTAGCCGCGCCTTGCAATAGTTCATTGGCAATAGTTCGTTAGCAACAACAACTGGCTACTAAAGCTGGTTACGCCTCAACCTCACGCCGGCCCTCAAAAGCACGGCCGAGAGTCACTTCGTCGGCGTATTCGAGATCGCCGCCCACCGGAAGCCCGCTCGCCAAACGCGTCACCTTAAGTCCCAACGGTTGCAATAATCGGCCTAGATACATAGCCGTGGCTTCACCCTCGATGTTGGGGTTAGTGGCAAGAATTACTTCTTTAATATCTTCTTTTTCGACTCGTAGTAATAACTCTTTAACTCGCAATTGTTCAGGACCGATACCTTCAATGGGCGAGATCGCTCCCTGCAACACGTGGTAGCGCCCCTGAAACTCATGAGTGCGCTCTATGGCCACAATGTCGCGCGGTTCCTCAACCACGCACAATGATGCATTGTCGCGTCGATCATCTTGGCAATACCCGCACAATTCACCTTCCGCGATGCTGAAGCACCGTTGGCACCAAGTGACGCGCGCTTTAGCCTCGGTGATTGACGCGGCTAAACGGTTGGCATCTTCGGCCGGCGACTTAAGTAAGTAATAAGCAATGCGTTGGGCCGATTTAGGTCCGATGCCGGGCAAGCGGCCTAACTCGTCAATGAGAGTTTGGACCGTGCCTTCGTAAACGTTCACTTAATACCCATAATCAAAAAGTTATTCATTTGACCCAAATTCCTCTAATCCTTAACCCGGAAACCCGAGCGCACCGAGGTCGATACCGCCGGTCACCGCGCCCATTCGTTGACCCTGAAGTTCTTTCGCGGCCCGCAGTGCATCGGCCACCGCGACCACTACTAAGTCTTCGAGCATTTCGATATCGTCAGGATCAACCACCTCGGCCGAAATTGAAATGTCGCGAATATCACCCGCGCCAGTAGCGGTTACTTTGACCATTCCCCCACCAGCCGACCCTTCGACTGTTTCTTCCGCCAACGCGGCCTGCGTAGAAGCCATGTCGGCTTGCATTTGTTGCACCTGCCGGAGCATTGGATTTGATCCGCCCCGCTTGGGCGGCTTCTGCTTAGCCATTACTTCTCCTTATTTGAAACTTCTTCTACGACGGTAGCGCCCAGTTCGCGTTCTAAGAGATGCATAAGACCGTCGGGATTTTCGTCGGGAGCACTAACCGTATCGCTGATGTCTATAGTTTCTTCGTCTTCAGTACTCGTTTCGATTGACACGCTCGGCTCGGCGGTCGATAGGTGGACGGCCGCTTCAAGTAAAAATTGAAAATTAAATCCGAGTTGTTGGGCCAATGCCGTACGCACTTTTTCGGCCGTCCCCTTAAATCGAGGCTTAGCCGCGGCAAGTAGCTCGGGAGCTACGCCAAAGATCAACACATTGTCGTCGATACGAATTGGCTGCGCACCGCTAATTGCTCCGCGTGTTGCGGGCGGGAGTTCGGGAACAATTTGAGCCCACGCTTCAATTACCGCGGCGAGTTCGGGAACCGGTGCGTTGGGATCGATAACCAGTTCGGGTTCGGGTTCGACCACAACTTTTTTAGGGGGGGGCGGGGGCGGCGGATTAGCGGCGGAGTCGCGCCGCAACGCGCCCAGAGTAGGTCGGGGTACTCGTCCCGATTTGGTATCCGGCGCGGGCGCCGGTTTGGGTGCAGCAGGCGCCGGTTCCGGTTCCGGTTCGGGTGCAGCGGGCGCCGGTTCCGGTTTAGTTTCTGGTTCCGGCATAGTTTCCGGCATAGTTTCCGGTTCTGGTTTAGCAACAACTTCAGGAGTCGTAGCGGAGCGCGATTCAAGCGTCGGCATTTTTATGGGCGGTCGCGCTTCACCCGCCGCCGCGCCCTCGCCGCGTTCAAGTCGTTCTAATCGTTCGATGACCATCTGCAACGGAGGGCCCGCGTCACGACGGGCTAGTCGAACCAACGCAACTTCTAGCACCAAGCGAGGATCGGCTGCTTCCATGCCCCGCATATCGGTAACCGCTTCGCCCAAAGTTTCGATAATCCGCACGAGCGTGGCATTGCCCAAAGTTCCGGCTAGAGCGCGCAAACGCTCGTGATCTTCGGAGGGCGCAGCAACCGCGATCCGATCACCAGCAGCATTCAAAATAAATACATCGCGCGTAGCCCGCAATAAATCTTCCGCCACTCGGCGCGGGTCATGGCCCGTATCGAGTAAGCCGGCCAAGGTTATTAATACCCCTGCCGTATCTTCACTGGCGATTGCATTCAGTATCTCAATCCGAGATTCGTATGCCGTTCCGCCAAAAAGTTCGGCCACCGCCGCACCATCAAGATGAGCGCGGTCGTGAGCCAACGCTTGGTCGAGTAAAGAAAGGGCGTCACGGGCCGACCCGGCCGCGGCAGTGGCGATAATGCTTAACGCTTCGGGATCGGCTTCAACATTTTCGCGCGCACAGATGTCGGCCAAATGAGCCACTAGTTCGTCGGTAGTGAGCAGGGTGAATTCAAAGTGTTGCGTGCGCGACCTGATGGTTGGCAATACATTTTCTGGATTAGTAGTGGCCAACACGAATACCACATGATCGGGTGCTTCTTCTAAAGTTTTTAGCAACGCGTTAGGTGCGTTCTTGCTCGTGCCTCCGCCCAGCGCGTGGACCTCGTCGATTATAAATACTTTACGGCGCGAAGCCGGTGCAAGACCAGTATGAGTTTTTTCGATTATGTCTTGGATCGACGCAATGTTTCCGCTTGATGCCGCGTCGAGTTCGATTAGATCAAAAAATGTTCCGTTGGCAATTGCTCGACAGTTTTCGCATTCACCACACGGATCGCCGTCGGCGCCGAGATCTAAGCAGTTAAGCGCTTTTGCCAAAATGCGAGCAGAAGTAGTTTTACCGGTACCCCGAGGACCCGAAAATAAGTACGCGTGACCAACGCGATCATCGCGTACCGCCGAGCGCAGCGCGTTGACAACATGGTCTTGACCGACGAGTTCCGAAAACCGCTGAGGCCGATAGGTGCGGTACAGGGATTGATAAGCCACTCCCTGACTGTACCGACCCTGACTGTACCGACCGGATTGACCTCAAAGTGAGGTGCGGACCGTGCACCTACCATCGACCCAACGCCGCCGAACGCCAGTAACCCGACCCGGCTCAAGTCAGGCTCGCCTGCGGCACTCGGAGCGACACCGCTGAGAGCTGCTTCCTTCCGGATCTGACTCGGTTTGCGGGGCTCCGCTGCGCAGGACCCGACCGTCGACACCAGGCACGGGGCCGAACGTTCAGCGGGCCGAGCCTCAGGCAGGGATTCCGCCCCTCGTACGTGGATTGAGGGTTCAGGGAACCACGAGCTCCCCGCCTAGCACGGTCCGCCCGATGAGCGTAGCGCCTCGGAGTTTCCCGTCCATCTCGACCGGTACGCTCAATGTTAGGAGGGATGCGAGAGCGGCCGAATCGGCACGCTTGGAAAGCGTGTGTGGGGAAACTCACCCTGGGTTCGAATCCCAGTCTCTCCGCTCTAGGAGCGGGGGTGCTCGTCGATTCCGGCGAGTGCCCCCGTTACCGATCGACTAACTCAACTGAGGTCATGGCTAAAGAAAAGACTAAACCAACAATCGAATTTGAGTACGCCGCAGAAAATAAATTTGTCGCGGCGCTTATGGAATTGGCGCTCAGCGAAGCGCGGCTAGCTCTTGATCACGACGATGTGCCGGTGGGCGCGGTGGTCGCGCACCTCGACTCCGGGTTGGTAATTGCCCAAGCCCACAATCAGCGCGAGCAGTTAAATGATCCAACTGCGCACGCGGAAATTATTGCTTTACGCGCCGCCGCCGTTGCTCTAGGAACCTGGCGATTAAGTGAATGCTTGCTGGTAGTAACGCTAGAACCGTGCCCCATGTGCGCGGGAGCCTGCGGTGCTGCTCGTATTGGTCATGTCGTCTACGGCGCCGCCGATGCTAAAGCGGGCGCGCTCGGAAGCCTCTACCACTTCGGATCCGACCCTCGTTTACATCACGAATATCCCGTAACCGGCGGAGTTCAGGCCGAAGCTGGCGGCGCGCTGCTGTCGGAATTCTTTGCCGCCAAACGCGCTTAACTCAGCCCGTCGTCGCGGTAACCGCCTAGGCTCGTAACCGGAGGGGTGCGAGAGCGGCCGAATCGGATGGTCTCGAAAACCATTGTGGGGAAACTCACCCTGGGTTCAAATCCCAGTCCCTCCGCCAATCGCGTTAACTAAGACCGCTTAGGTAGTCCGAGATTACTGGCAATCTCGCGCGTAGCGGTTGAACGGTTGAGAGTAAAAAAGTGCAAGCCCGGTGCTCCGCCGGCTAACAGTTCTTGGCATAAACGGGTGGATTCTTCAATGCCCAACGCCCGCACCGCGGTCGGATCTTCTTCGACTGCTAACAATCGACTCATAAACCAACTCGGAAATTCTGATCCTTGTAGTTCGGTCATGCGTTTAGTTCCCGCGATACTTAGCACCGGCATAATTCCCGGAATAATTGGTGTAGTAATTCCGCGGCTGCGAAAATCTTCAACTAAGTCAAAGTAATGATGAGCCTCGAAGAAAAACTGAGTGATCGCAAAATCGGCTTCGCTAAGTTTCTCAGCACCCCTATCACGATCTTGCTCCCGCGATAACGAACGGGGGTGGGGCTCAGGATGTGCGGCCACGCCGACCGAAAAATCACCGGCGGCTTGGATTAAATGCACCAACTCAATGGCGTATTCAAGTTCGCCAGAAACCGCGTTGGGGCCGTCGGGTAAATCACCGCCCAGCGCCAAAATATTTTCGATGCCGGCATCGCGATAACGAATGACGATCTCGGTCAGTTCGGCTTGGGTATGACCGACGCAAGTTAGATGGGCCATCGCCGTCATCGGTGTGTCCCGCTCAATCTCGACCACTAAATCGTGGGTGCGCTCACGCGTCACCCCGCCCGCGCCGTAAGTTACCGATACAAATGATGGGTGCAGCGGTTCTAGCTCAACCAAAGTGCGAGCCAGAACTACTTCCGCTTCGTCGGTACGGGGCGGAAAAAACTCAAACGAAACTGAGGTCCCTTGCCTTAAGATGTCGGCTATTTTTGCCACCAACTAACTCCTGAATTATTCGGATAAGAATTTGGGTTAATAAAATCCGTGTGACTACGACGGAGAATAAAGCGTACGCCGCTTAATGTCCCTCTCGGTAACCTTTAAAGCGGCGGAGTCGCAACGAATTAGTGACCACGAAGACCGACGAGAATCCCATAGCGGCAGCGGCAATTACTGGATTGAGTAGCCCAACCGCGGCCAACGGAATCGCCGCCACATTGTAGAAAAATGCCCAAAATAGATTGCCGCGAATAGTGGTGAAGGTTCGGCGGGCTAGCGCAATAGCGTCGGCAGCAGCCCGTAAATCGCCCGAGACCAAAGTGAGGTCGCTAGTTTCGATTGCCACATCAGTACCGGTCCCGATGGCAATACCTAAATCCGCTTGCGCTAACGCAGGCGCGTCATTAACACCGTCACCGATCACCGCCACTTTAAAACCTTCTGCTTGCAATTGCTTGACTTTGTTCAACTTGTCCGCGGGCAATGCGCTCGCGATCACGGTATCAATTCCAACTTCATTAGCGACGGCGTCGGCGGCGAGCGGTCGATCGCCAGTAACCATGATCACATTTAGACCAAGATCGTGAAGGGCAGCCACCGCGGCGACTGAAGTGGGTTTTATCTTGTCGTCAATAAAAAATAAGCCTTTAGTTGCGCTATTCCAGCCCACCGCCACCACGCTCGAACGAGAGTTTTCGGTTAGTGCTTCTGACCACTCGACGGGTAATGCGCCCACAAAATCAACTTGACCAACCCGTATCGCGACTTCTTCAACAGTTCCTTGCGCTCCTCGACCAGGTTCATTTAAAAAATTACTTACCGATAGTGGTTCGATGCCGTGGGCGTGGGCGTACTCAACTACCGCGTGAGCCAACGGATGCTCGGAGGCATACTCCACCGCCGCGGCCCGTTTGAGTATTTCTTCTGCTGAGGCATCGGGCGCAGTTAATACCTTGATTACCTGCATATTTCCTTCAGTAATCGTTCCGGTTTTATCAACTATTGCGGTATCTACCGCGTAGGCGGTTTCTAATACCTCGCCCCCTTTAATTAGCACACCCAAACTCGCACCGCGTCCAGTGCCCACCATTATGGCGGTGGGAGTCGCTAACCCTAAAGCGCACGGGCACGCAATAACTAATACCGCAACCGCGGCAGTGATCGCTCGGTTGGTGTCAAACTCGCCTTGGGTCGCGCCAATTGCCAGCCACGCAATTAGTGTAAGTAAGGAAATCCCTAAAACCACCGGCACAAAAATGCTCGATACACGATCAGCAAGGCGCTGAATCGGGGCTTTAGAACCTTGCGCAGTTTCTACGAGTCGAATGATTTGCGCCAAAACCGTTTGCTCGCCCACCGCCGACGCCACAACTACAAGTCGGCCGGCAATATTTACGGTGGCGCCAACGACTTCGTCGCCCACACTTATCTCTACCGGCTGCGGCTCACCCGTAAGCATCGAAGTATCTACCGAAGATTGACCCTCAACAACGAGTCCGTCGGTAGCAATGCGCTCACCGGGTTTAACTACGAAGCGATCGCCGGGTTTGAGATCGGCGACCGGAATTTCGCGCCCATCTTCGGTGCGAACCATTTTTACTCCGAGGTCTAATAGAGATCGCAGCGCATCGCCCGAACGCGAACGGGCCCGAGCTTCAAAATAACGACCGAGTAAAACTAAACAAATAATTAGTGATGATGTTTCAAAATAAACATAAGCCGAACCGCTATCCAAAAACATTGATCCAACGGACATATCGCCGCCGTGGGCGTCGGCGCCCAAGAACACCAGCGCGATTACCGACCAAAAGTAAGCCGCAAGGGTTCCCAAGCTAATTAGCGTGTCCATTGATACCGCCCGATGCCGAAGGTTGCGCCACGCGGTTAAATGAATTCTTGCCCCCGACCAAAACATCACTGGCGTGGCCAGTACTAACGCGACCCACATCCAACCCGAAAATTGCCACGCCGGAACCATCGAAATCGCCACCACCGGTATGGTGAGCACAACGGCACTGATTAAACGCTTCTGGAGGGCGCGGATCTCTTCTTCGGGCGAGGGGACGGCCGTTTCTACCGTGTAACCCAAATCGGTCACCAAGCCAGTCAGATCAATCCGCGCCACCATGGTGGGGTCATAGACGACGGTGGCTTGGTGATTGGCAAAATTGACGACCGCTTCCTGAACGCCCGTGCGGCTCGCCAAGGTTCCTTCGATGCGAATCGCACACGAGGCGCAGGTCATGCCCCCCACTTCAAACTCTTCTCGCACCAATAATCCACCGGCTAATTGCGACATATGTCCAGTGTACCGGTCGGTCTCAATCCGGCCAATCCAATCAGTACTAATCGACGCGTACGTGGCAGACTTTAGAAGTGGCATCAGAGAAGTTGCAGTGGAAGCACCTTTACGACGAAGTCGTAACGACCGGGCTCTGTACCGGCTGTGCGGGCTGCGTGATCGTATGCCCCCACGATGTTCTGGGCTATCGAGACGACTCGGGCATTTACAAACCGTTCCAGACTGAAGCCGATTTCTCGCCCGGCGACTGCTCGCACGGACAAAAGGGCTGCACTGCTTGTACGCGCGCGTGTCCTCGTTTTCGCACTTGGGAAACCGAAGCTGACGAATTTCTATTTGGTCGCCAACGCGCGCCGGAAGAAGTTTCCGGAATCTCAAAAGATATCGTGCTCGCCCGCGCTACTGATGAGGTGCTTCGCGAAGTAGGACAAGACGGCGGATTAGTTTCGGCTTTACTTCTGTACGCACTCGAAAACGATGTCATTGATGCCGCGCTTGTCTCGTACTTAGAAGGTGATGGGTCAACTTGGAAAGCAATTCCTGGTGTTGCGCGCACCAAAGAAGACATCATCGCGTCAGCGGGTAGCCGGTACACCTATAGCGCGAACCTGATGGCTTACGCCGAAGCAGTTGAAGGGGGCGCGGAGCGCATCGCGCTAGTAGGAATGGGTTGCCAATCGTCGTCGCCGGTAATAATGAAGCAACGCAAAGTCGGCAAGGTGGCGCGCCGTATCAGCCTAAACATCGGACTTCTTTGCTCAAAAACTTTTGACGACGCGATTTTTGATGAATTGCTCGACGCCAAGTACGGAATTAAGCGGGCCGGAATAAAAAAAATAAATATCAAGGGTCGTCTACAAATTTGGATGAAGGACGGCGAATACCACGAAGTTCCGCTGAAGGAATGTCATGCTTGGACTCGCGAAGGATGCAAACTGTGTCCCGATTTTGCCGCGGAGCACGCAGATATCTCCACCGGAGGAATTGGTGAGTTCGCCGACTGGACGCTAACTATCGTGCGCACTGATGTCGGACGAGAATTGATGGACAATATCCAACGCGACGGTTGGATCGAAACTCGTCCCGGCGACGACGACCCAGGTGCGATTGAACTAATGCGCAAACTCTCGACAAAATCACGTAAGCGCTGGCCTGAGTTCGCGTTGGCCGCCCCCCGCGCTATCGCACCCTGATTTTTCGATTGCTAACGCCACCAAATTAAAATGCCGGAGCGAATTGCGATCTGGACACGCGATCTTATCGACACCAGCCAGTTAAAAGCACTAATCCCTCAACTAGAGACCGCCAATAATATTGAAGCAGTGATTACTGCTGCGATAATTATTATCAACCTTGAAGAATTTGGCCCCATAATCACTGAGATTCGAAGTCGCGCTCCCGCGGCCTTCATCATTGCCTACGGCCCCCACGTCGACGTCGAGAGTGCGGAGGCTGCTCGCGTTGCGGGAGCCGACCGCGTTCTACCTCGTTCGCGCTTCTTCCGCGACCCGTTATCGGCAATATCGCGCCCGGCCTGACCCTCGCTCCAACCGCACTACGGTAACAATAGTATTGGAAAGATTTAATTTTTCGATGACCAAAATTCTTGTATGAGTACTGAAATATCAACCCCTGCTGCCGACGTAACCGCGCGCGACCCGCGTTCGCGAAAACGCGAACTGTTCTTACTGGTTCTCGCGGTAATCGCCCTCACAGTCGCGTTGCGGCTCCCCGCCTTCTTTGTTGAAGTATTCAACTCCGATGAAACTTTTCTTGCTACTCAGGCGGAAGTGATTCAGGCGGGTGGTGACCTTTACAAAGAGGCCACCGACCGTAAACCGCCTCTAGTTCCGTATCTCTACGCAGCCACTTTCGAGATATTCGATACCAACGAGTTGTGGACAGTTCGAGTGGTCGCAATGGGTGCCGCCGCCCTGACCGCGATTCTTCTGGCGTTGGAAGCTCGCCGTCGCTACGGCTCCCGCGCGGCGTGGATAGCGGGATTGTTATGCGCATTCGCCTTAGTCGCCGCGGCACCCCAAGATGGTCAGGCGGCCAATTTTGAAATATTTATGTTGCCGTCGATGACGGCAGCGATTCTGTTGGCGCGCCGAGGGCACGGTGCCGCGGCCGGGCTGGCGGTGGCGTTAGCCACTCTGGCTAAACAAACTGGCGCCATCACCTTGTTACCCGTTTTGTACTTAATCACGCGCGCTCGGGGCCGGCGAGGTATAGCCGAAACTCTTGGCGGCTTTGGTGTGCCCCTCGTACTGATGGCGCTGTTGCTAGGTCCGGGCCAAGTTATTTACTGGACCGTTATAGGAAACGGATCGTATGTAGGAGTTAAAACTATTTCTACGTATGTCGTGCTTTCATTTTTACTAATGACCTTGGCGTGGATCGGTTGCAACTTACCCATGGTGGTGCAATTACCAAAAGCCTGGACTAATCGGAAGAAAATATCATTGGACGGCAACAATGATCTTGATCTCTGGTTGTGGGTTGCATCGGCGATTATTTCAATTCTTATTGGGCTGCGATTTTTTGGTCACTACTACCTACAACTCATTCCGCCCGTCGTGCTGCTGGCTACCGGTGCTTTGTCTCGCTCATCTAAACGAGTAGCAACTATTACCATCGTCGCGACCGGAATACTCGCGCTCATCATTTCAGCCGCGGGTTATTTCTTTTTACCCTTCGGTTCGGAGCCCAAGTACCAAGCCGTGAGTCGATACCTGACCGCGCATTCAAGCGCTAACGACCGACTGCTGGTCTGGGGCAGCGTGCCCGAAATCTATTACGAGTCGGGAGTTCAACCCGCCACTCGGTTCGTAACTACAAATACTTTCCTCGCCGGCAATCACCCTGGCCGACCCGGGTCGGAAGCCGCACCCGAAGATAGCGACCCCGAGGTTTGGGATCTATTTTTCAAAGACATGGCCGACCATCCGCCCCGTTTCATTGTTGATACCGCCACCGCCAATATTCGGAGCGCGGAGTGGACACCTTTAAGTCGTTTCTCGCGTCTTTCCGAACTAATAAAAAAGAAATACCGTATCATCACCGTCATCGACAAATTTACGATTTATAAAATTAAAAAATCCTGACCGCAGTAACATCACACCAGCGGCCACGGTACGGAGTGATAGCCCTCATCGGGATTAGGAAAGCAAGTGGCGCGCAGTAGCGAATGTAAGCGTTGGATAATCGCGTCGTATTCATTAGGGGACAGCAGCGGAGCCAGCGATTTAGCCATCGCGCCTTCGGACCCCTCGGCCGCCACGCGCGTCAGATCGTTAATCAGAGAATCCGCTAGCGGTTCGCCCGCGAAGTCCCAAATTACGGTGCGCAATTTCCATTCGGGATGAAAAGTAAGGCCGTGATCAATGCCGATCACCAACTCGTTGGCTTGATCACGCAAGCAATGTCCGCCCTTACGGTCGGTGTTATTCACCACAATGTCGAATGCAGCAAATTGTCTAAATCGATCCTGGTGAGTTTCCAGCAAAGTGAAGTAATGCTCTTCGGGATCGTGGTCGACAAATCGTTGCAGCGCGCCTGGTCCTAGTGGTGCTTCAGAGCGAAGAACTGTAACTGGCACCACTCCCCAACTCAAGGCTTCGGAAACTTCGTAAGCCGCCACTTCGCGCTGACACAGGGTGCCGTTGGGAAAATCCCACAATGGTCGTTCACCACGACGCGGTTTGTAAACCGCCGGCACGGTTACTCCATCGGCGCACACTTCTACTAAAAATGTTCCGTTAGATGAATAGCGCATCTGGCCTAGCAGTTCGATTTTGCCTTCGCGCAATACCGTGGCGATCTGCGCCGAAGTTAATTCCAGCGCGGACATCGATGCCCATCCGGATCCATTGGCATTCCGCACAATGAACACTCGGGCCGACCCCCAATAACGGCAGCCGCACCTCGTGCCGCCAATGCCCGCACTTGCGCGCGCGTCGCGTAAATGCGGGCCACATAACCGTCTTCTTCGTGTTCATCGGTTAATTCGTCGCGCGCGACCGCAAGATCGGCATCAAAACCTTCGCCTTCCTCATCATCATCGGCGACATGTTCGCGAAGTTCAATAAGCACTAATCCGAGTTCGGCATCAAAACCCAGACCGATAAGCCGAGCTCGAAATAAAGGAACGGCGGGCTCGCGTAACCGGGCCTCCTGATCGGGTAGACCAATCATGTCTTCGGGATGTTCTTCGGCAATATGGTCGAGGAAAGAGGTCACTTCGGTAGCGAGCAGGGCTACCTGCTGCTTTTCGACTAATACCGTAAGTTGCATTAATGAATTACCCGCCTGAACAAAAAACTCTCGGTTCCCCGGCTCACCCACTGCACCGGTGCCGAGAGTCTGAACATCGTGCAACTCAATAACCGAATCCATTATTTCCCAGAGGATTTTCGGGAAGATTTTCGGGAAGATTTTCGGGAAGATTTTCGGGAAGATTTTCGGGAAGATTTTCGGGAACTGGTTGGGGCTAATTCTTCCAGGTCGCCAGTGTCGTTGCACTTCAACATGGATACTCCATATTCACTAAAAGAAAACGCGGTCACCGATGCCGGTGCCACTGAGATGCGTTGAAATAAATCTAGGTGTACACCGGTGTAGTGCGCGATAGCGGCCTTGATGGGATCGGCGTGCGAAACCACCACTACTAATTCGCCAGTATGATTGGCTACTACTGCATCAAGCGCAACAACCATACGAGTCTGCATGGCCATTAAAGCTTCACCGCCGGGAAATGTGGCGCGTGACGGAGTGCGCTGAACAACTTTCCAAAGATCGGTTTTAGCTAAGTCGCTAAGTTTTTGTCCGGTCCACTCTCCGTAGTCGGCCTCCAAGACTCCTTCTAGCGATTGCACCGACAAATCGTGATGGGCGGCTATCGCTATCGCGGTTTGGGTGGTGCGCTCGATAGGACTGGCATAAACCGCGGTGATGGGCAATGCGGCTAAACGCACGCCTAATGCTTCGGCTTGTCCGCGTCCTTTTTCAGAAAGATCAATGCCGGCTGATCGACCCGATAACAAAGGGCCGGTTTGGGCGGTGACGGCGTGGCGAGCCAACACTAAACGGGTGGATGCGTGCGGTGGGGCCATACCCAAATGGTAACGGGCGAGACCAACGACTCTCTCAGTCGGCCATTGCTTTTATAAGCAAGGGCTACCGCCTAGGCTTATAAAAGTATGACTCAACAACCAGTATCGCTAACGCCTTCGGGCCCGCCCGAAACCGTACTCGACGCCGAACCCGACGACGCGCGCGCCGCGTTGGCCGCAGCTATCAGTAAAAATAATTCCGAACGGCGAGACGCGGTCTCGGCGGTAGTTGCCCAGTGGCCGACTTATCTCGACGCGTGGGCCCATCTCGGAATGTTGGCGCGCGACGATGTCGAAGCCTACGCCGCTTTTCGAGTGGGCTATCACCGCGGGCTCGACCGCTTGCGTCAAAACCAATGGCGAGGATCGGGCTATGTGCGCTGGCGACACGAAACTAACCGCGGCTTTCTACGCGCGTTAGCCGGACTTGGCCGCGCCGCAGAAACCATCGGAGAAACTGACGAAGCGCAACGATGCGAGGATTTCCTCAGCCAACTCGATCCCGACTGGAATTCGGCGCACACTCTCGCGGCGCTTGAGTTTCCTAGTTCGTCCTAAACTGTCCGATTATGAAACGCGCATTAGTAACCGGTATTACCGGCCAAGACGGCCGCCACATGTCGCAATTTCTTACCGCCAAGGGCTACCAAGTTTTTGGTCTCATTCGCGGTCAGAACAATCCCAAGGCGCAAATCGTGGCCCAAGAAAATCCCGCGCTCGAATTAGTTGATGGCGATCTCCGCGACCTTTCTTCGTTAGTCGCCGCAGTCGAACAAGTCCAGCCCGACGAGGTTTACAACTTGGGTGCGATGAGTTTCGTGGCCCTATCGTTTCGCCAACCCGAATTAACCGCCGACATAACTGGGCTGGGCGTATTGCGCATGCTTGAAGCCATTCGAATAGTAGGCGGAGCAGAAAATAACCCCGTACGGTTCTACCAAGCTTCGTCGTCGGAGATGTTTGGCAAGGTACGCGAAACTCCGCAGAGCGAATCGACTCCGTTCCATCCCCGCTCTCCGTACGGAGTAGCCAAAGTTTTTGGGCACCACATGACGGTCAACTACCGCGAATCGTACGGACTGCATGCCTCTACCGGAATTTGTTTCAACCACGAAGGACCCCGTCGTGGTCTTGAGTTTGTTACTCGAAAAATTACTAATGGCGTAGCGCGTATCAAATTAGGACTACAAGAAACCATTACTCTCGGAAATCTCGACGCCCAACGCGACTGGGGTTACGCGGGAGATTTTGTTGAGGCGATGTGGCTAATGGTTCAGCAGGACCAGGCCGGCGACTACGTGATTGCTACTGGCGAGACCCACACCGTCAAAGAATTCATTGAGCGCACATTTGCCGCGGCCGAAATTGATGACTGGGAGAAATACGTTTTGCAAGACGATCGGTTTGAACGCCCGGCCGAAGTCGATCTCCTGCTCGGTGACGCAACCAAAGCCCGAGAAAAACTTGGCTGGAAACCAAAAGTTTCTTTCGAAGATTTAGTAACCATGATGTACGAAAACGATCTAGTCGAAGAAAACCGGCCCCGCTAATTTCGCCTCGCTAATTTCGATTAGAGCCGACTTAAGTTTTTTAGCGCCTGCTCGGTTTCGTTCATCAGACGCACAACCAACTCACCGGCGGGCACTAGCCCATCAATAGCACCAACGCCTTGGCCGCAGGGATAGCACTCTCGTTCCGGATCGACCCCCGAAGCATCGTCACCCCCGGATAGGTGCATAAACCCTTCGGCGGTCGAAACTCCGAGTTGGTCGGGAAACGGCAACAACTCTTCGGGATGTTTTTCGTAATGCTGCGTGGTTTGGTTGCGAATAGTCCGCATGGGTTTGCCCGAAAATCCTCGACTCACTATCGTGCCGTCTTCGTGGGTAGCCAGCAATGCATCTTTGTAGCCCAGTACCGAACGGGCTTCAGGAGTAGCGATAAACCGAGTCCCGATCCAGACTCCGTCAGCACCGAGGGCTAACGCGGCCGCGATACCGCGGCCATCGAAGATGCCCCCCGCAGCCACTACCGGCACCCGGTCGCCAACCGCATCGACTATTTGTGGAACTAACGGCATGGTGGCGACCAAGCCGGTGTGACCGCCCGCTTCGGTGCCTTGCGCGACAACCATGTCGCAACCAGCTTCAACTGCAGCAATCGCGTGGCGAACTTTCCCGCACATATTCACCACGATGATGTTGTTGTCGTGACAAAGATCAATAGCTTCACGAGGAACGCCAAGGGCCGCTACGAACACGGGAACTCTTTCTTCGATCATGAGCTCAACATTGCGGATCATTTGGTCGGGCAGCACCGTGAGCAGGTCGACGCCAATCGGTTTATCGGTCAGCGCCTTGGTTGCACGAATTTCTTCGACCATTTCGCTCGCACTCATGGCACCGGCACCGAGGCAACCAAAACCACCCGCCTCGGACACCGCCGCGGCCAATCGGTGGTACGACACGCCACCCATTCCGGCCAACATGATCGGGTATTCGACTCCAAGAAGATCGGTAAGGCGGGTCTGCACACCAGCAGACTATCGTAAAGGGCGTGAGCGATACTGCGCCGATAGTCGGAGTCATCATGGGCTCGGACTCCGATCTGGGTGTCATGCAGGGCGCAGTTGATGTACTCAACGAATTCGGAATAACCAACGAAGTTCGTATCGTTTCTGCTCACCGCACTCCCGATGCCATGGCTGAATATGCGCGCACCGCCGCCGATCGAGGAGTGCAGGTGATCATTGCGGGAGCAGGTGGGGCCGCCCATCTGCCCGGTATGACCGCGTCGATGACCACTCTTCCCGTCATTGGCGTACCGGTAGCACTAGCCGAACTCGACGGTCTCGATTCATTACTTTCTATTGCCCAGATGCCGACTGGGATTCCGGTCGCCACTGTGGCCGTCGGCAATGCTCGTAACGCGGGGTTGCTCGCCGTTCGAATTCTGGCGATTAGCGATTCTGCTTTACGCAACCAACTGGTTGAATTTGCAGCTAACTTGGCTGCAACTGTGCGAGAAAAAGACGAGCGCATCCAGCGCGAGCAGAAAAACTAGTCGTTCGAATTAACGCGGAAAGGTATTTATCATGTGGCCACAACCGCACGCGGTCGTCAATCCCGATCACCCGGCAATTATCTGCGCCGAAAGTGGCGAGATAGTCACCTACAAGCAACTTAACGATCGGTCGAACCAGCTTGCTAACTTGCTTTACGATCGCGGACTGCGTTTTGGTGATCACATCGCCATCTACATGACTAATAACGCGCACTATCTAAGCGTGGCCTGGGCCGCCCAGCGTTCAGGTATTTACTTCACTCCAATCAATTTTCATTTCAACGCCGAAGAAGTGGCTTACATACTTGACGACTGCGACGCCGCGGCAATCATCGTCTCCAGTGATCTCGCTCCAATTCTTGACGATCTCGTGCTGCCCGACAAAATTGCTACTCGGCTTATCGTCAATATCGACGCACACGAAACTGGCCAAAAAACTTCGCGGAACGGCTACGAAGACTTGGAAATTGCCATCAGCGCTTACCCCACCACTCCGCTGGCCGAAGAACTCGAAGGCCACGCGATGATGTATTCGTCAGGAACGACTGGGCGACCTAAGGGAATCCGTTACCAACTCGATCGCAAACCGGTAGGTAACCCCACTGGTGGCTTGGCCGGATTTCAACAGACTTACAACATTGATACCGAAACTATTTACCTGTCGCCGGCACCGTTGTACCACTCCGCACCACTCCAATTTTCTATTGCCATTACTAGGTGCGGTGGCACCGTAGTAATGCAGGAGCGTTTCGATCCTCAGGTTTGTCTCGCCAGTATTGAGAAGTACCAGATAACTCACGCACAGTTTGTGCCCACCATGTTCGTACGCATGCTAAAACTTCCCCCCGAAGCACGCGACCGCTACGACATGTCTTCGCTGCGTACGGTTATCCACGCCGCCGCCCCTTGCCCAATAGAAATTAAGCAACGCATGATCGACTGGTGGGGACCAATTATTACTGAGTACTACGCCGCTACTGAAGGCATGGGATCCACCATGATCACCAGCGAAGAGTGGCTAACGCACCGCGGTTCAGTTGGTCGGCCGTTTTTTAGCACTATCCATATTCTCGACGACGACGGTAACGAAATGTTGGTCGGCGAACCGGGCGGGGTCTATTTCGAACCGGGTGCGCGCGCTATGGATTTTGAGTATCACAAAGATCCAGAAAAGACTGCCAATACCCGTAATGAACAGGGGTGGTCAACGGTAGGCGATATCGGTTACCTCGACTCCGAGGGCTACCTCTATCTAACTGACCGCCGCAACTTTATGATTGTTTCGGGTGGAGTAAACATTTACCCTCAAGAAGCCGAGAACCTGCTCGTAACCCACTCCGCGGTAATGGACGCCGCGGTATTTGGTATTCCCGATACCGAAATGGGCGAACGAGTGCACGCGGTAGTGCAACCAATCGACATGGCTACGGCTGGTCCTGAACTCGAACAAACTCTTATTAAATTTTGTCGGGATAACCTCGCCCACTACAAGTGCCCCGTGGCAATCGATTTTGACGCCGAATTGCCTCGGCAGCCTACTGGGAAACTTTACAAACGCCTTCTGCGCGATCGTTATTGGGGCAACAACGAAAGCCGCATTGTTTAACTCAGGCCAGATTTAACTCCGGCCAGATTTAAATCTGGTCGCGAAATGCTTGATCACGATCAACCCGAGGTTCTGAGGGAAGACCCAAACCCCGTTCGCCGACGATATTGCGCTGGATCTCGTCGGTCCCGCCCCGAATCGAAATAGACGGGCTAGTAAGGAACAGCGACCACCATTCGTCAAGATGGGCACTGTCGGCATCGTTTATCGACTCGGTTGGTCGTGAATCCTTGGCCGCCGCGACTCCTGCCATTCCTAAAATTCCTAACGCACAATTCGCAGTGTCCTTAAACAACGCGCTGCCTCGCAGTTTTGCGGCGGAACCGGTTGGGCCCAACTCCGAACTTTTATTTTCACGCGCTCGTTGCGCAGTCAGTTTCGCCACTTTGCTCGCAACATAGACCTTCATCGCCGCGTCGCGTCGAACTGGATCAGAAGTGCTAGCCAATTCGACGAGCCGTTCAACCGGCATCCCCATGCCCGTATTAGTTGCCGAGATCGCTCCCCTCTCATGAGCTAGGGCGTCGCGCGCGATTGCCCACCCCTGGCCCGGTTCGGCTATTCGATCTGAGTCGGGAACTACTACCTCGTCGAGAAAAACTTCGCTGAAATGAGCATCGCCATTCATCTGTCGTAATGACCGAACCTCAACCCCCGGAGCGCCCATATCGACCGCAAAAGCAGTAATCCCCGCGTGTTTAGTAACCCCCGCATCAGTACGCGCTAATAATAATCCCCAGCGCGAATAATGCGCCCGGCTGGTCCAAACTTTCTGACCAGTTACTCGCCAGACATCACCGTCGCGTGTCGCACGAGTTGACACATTGGCCAAATCAGAACCTGCGCCCGGCTCGGAAAAAAGTTGGCACCAAATTTCTTGCCCCGAACTAATCGCCGGTAGCCACCGCTCTTTCTGCGCCGCGCGAGCGTGATCAATAAGAGTGGGACCGACAACATGCAAGCTCACTAAAAACGGATAGAGATCAGGCTGTTCGAATTCGGATAAAATTGTTCTGACCATTGCCGTGGCGCGGGGATCAAATCCGCGCCCACCGAAAGCCGTCGGCCACATCGGAACTGCCCAACCACCTTGGGCCAAAGCAGCTAGATAGCGCCGACCGGGCTCAACATCATCAAGTCCCGCGCCCAACACGGCCACCGGGGCGTCGGGGGTGACCGCCATAATCTGATCACCGATATCGGCGTATATCTCGTCCCGAATGCGAACAAAATCAGAAGATTCAACGTCGTCTATGCCGGCGCGATTCGGTGTGACCACGACCTTGATAGTACGACTTAGCGGTCCATCGCGGTTAGGGCGTGCTGATGCCTACTAGTTCGTCAGTTTTAATACTGCTCTATTCCGACGAAATCGCGCGTAAGACGTCGAGGCGGGCGGCTCGGCGAGCCGGAAGTATTCCCGCGGTTACTCCCGCTAGGGCCGCCAATATTACGAAAATAACCAACTGGGTAACTGGCAGCGAAAACGAAATCCCTTGATCGCGTAGTGAGGTAACTATGGCCGCGCCAAATCCAATACCGATTACTAACCCCAGTAGCGAACCAAATACCGAAACGATTACCGCTTCGTCGCGCACCACTGCTCGTAGTTGGCGACGGCTCATGCCCACCGCGCGCAATAACCCGATCTCACGCGTGCGTTCGTAGATTGACAGCGCCAAAGCATTGATGATTCCGATAAGAGCGATGATTACCGAAAACAGCAGTAGTACATACATGAGACCCAAGATTTGATCAAACTGTGCTAGTTGCGAATCCTTAAAGTCGGCCTTATTTTGCGCCTTAACTCCGCCAAATTCTTTGGCCACCGAGGTGACTATTTTGGCTGCCGCCGCAGTCGACGCACCATCGGGACGCAAAATAATAACGAACTGGTCAAACGCGTCGATAAAGCGAGAATCCCAATCGGATAACGAAATTAAATAATCACCGCGGTAGCCAATTGCTTTAGCATCGACAAATACTCCCGCTACCGCTACCGCTACCGCCTCAACTCCCGATAACGGAAACCGCATGGGCAAAAAAGTGCCGACTCGACACGGAACCAAAGCCTTAGCAGTCGAACTGGCTAGGCAGCGCCGGGCTCCGTTTACTGCGTCGGAAATTATTACCCCACCTTGCTTAAATGCCGCGCGGTCGAAATTACGCACCGGAACGTTGCTGGTGGATTGGAAATCGGGAGATAGGCCGAAAGCGCTGGTGGCCGATCCGCTCACCTCTACTGGAGCGTCGCGATACTGAACCACCGTTCCGGGGGAACCGAACTTTGCTTCGAATCGATTACGCACCGTGGTAGCAATTTCAGGAGAGAACGGCAAAAATCCTTTAGGTGAAATAACGAAGTCGGCTTTAGTTTGTTCGTCAATGGCGGTGGCAAAAGTTTGTTTGGCCGACTCGCCGAATATAGCGATCAAGGTTACGAGCGCCAAACCAATCATCAAAGCCGACGCGGTAGACGCGGTGCGCCGAGGGTTACGGGCCGCGTTTTGCTCGGCAAGTTGTCCGGTTATCTTGCGGCTCGGTGCCATTAATAATCGAGCAGCCGGTCGAGCTAATAGCGGGCTCAGCATGGCTGTGCCTAGAAAAATAATTGCCGCGGCGATGCCAACCAAGACCACTGCGTTACTTCCACTCGATCCGAACAGGCCGTAGCCCATAGCCAGTAAACCCAACAGCGTGGCAAGTGCGCCCCACAGGTAACGACGACGACCCGACGATGGCGGTAGCGATTGATCGCGCAGTGCCGCTATGGGCGCAACTCGGGCCGCGCGGCGAGCTGGGGCGATTGCCGAAACCATCGTCACCAAAATTCCGGCGACTAACGAAACTGCGATCGTGCGGGGCAAGATTTGCATCGGACCTGACGGCAAGTTGAGCCCGAACGCGCTTAACAAGCCTTCTAAAGGTTTGACTAAACCAACACCGAGGGCCAAACCTAGAACCGATGAAAAAATACCGACGATTAAGGCTTCCAAGGTAACGGCGCCAATAACTTGGCCGCCCGAAGCACCCAGAGCGCGTAGCAAACCCAATTCGCGCGTTCGCTGGGCGACCGTAATCGAAAAAGTGTTGTAAATGATAAAGGCTCCGACAAATAACGAAACCAAAGCAAAAATTAGTAAAAATGTGTTGAAGAACGAAAGATTTTGTTTAACATTCGCTACCTGCTCGTCGGCTAATTGTTGACCAGTGATTACGTCGTACTTCAAACCCGCTGATTGGAAATCTGCTCGAATGGAATTGCGCACTTCTATTTCGGAAGTTCCTTTAGCGCCCAACACCTCAATCTGATCCCACGAGCCCGCGCCAGTGGGGCACTCCAAGACTCCGGTCGCGCCGGGACAACGATTCAATAAAACTTGTGCGCGGGCCGGAGTGAACGCCGCGAGAGTAGCGCCCGCTAAACCGTTTTCGTTACCGCCAAAATCAAGCACTCCAACCAGAGTGAAACTCTGGGGCGGAACCGATAAAAACGAAATACTTACTGAGTCGCCGATACGAAATTTTCCTGATTCAGCGGTAGCACGGTCGAGCGCTACTTCGTTATCAGCAACTGGGCGCCGGCTAGCGGCACCTTGCCACTTCGGAATCCGCACCAAAGATTTATTTATCGCAACCTTTTCGGAGTACCAACCGGTACCAAAAGTAGGGGCCCGAGTCTGAATCGCTTCACCGATTTTATTTTGTACTAGCGCGTAGCCCAGGATATTTCCTTCGGCACCCCGTATGCCCGATACCGAAGTCACTTCAGTAACTAGTGAATCGGGAACCGGCGGCCGAGTACTCGTGCCGTGGTGACCACGATCTTTAAACGGCTCTTTCCCCCGCACAACGGCGTCTACTCCACGCGTAGTATCAGCAAATAAATTTTCGAATACTGAACCAAGCGTATCGGTAAGTACAAAAGTGCCAGCCATGAAGCCAACGCCAAGGACTACCGCTAATGAAGTAAGGAGCAGACGAAACTTGCGAGAAAAAAGATTACGGATCGTAAATTTGATCATTGGTGGGTCGACTCAAAATCCCTTGCACGACTCAGAATCTAGGAGTCGAGTTTTTTCATAGTGTCGATAATGCTGTCGGTAGTTGGATTAGCTAGCTCATCGGTGACTTTTCCGTCGGCCAAAAACACCACTCGATCGGCGTAACTCGCGGCATTCGGATCGTGAGTAACCATCACAATGGTTTGTCCCAACTCATCTACCGCGCGGCGCATAAATCCCAGAATTTCAGAACCGGCACGCGAATCGAGGTTGCCCGTGGGCTCATCGGCAAAAATAATTGCCGGTTGGCTTACCAACGCTCGAGCCACTGCCACTCGCTGTTGCTGACCACCAGAAAGCTCGGTGGGCTTATGCGACAAACGATCCCGCAGTCCCACGGTGTCGACCACGCGGTCGAAGATTGCCGCGTCGGGCTTGCGTCCCGCTAGCGCAATAGGAAGAACGATATTTTCGCGCGCGGTAAGCGTAGGGATCAGGTTGTAAGCCTGAAAAACGAATCCGATTTGGTCGCGCCGAATCAGGGTGAGTTGTTTTTCCGACAGTGAACTGATTTCAGTATCGCCCAAATAAATCTGGCCGGTGGTAAGCCGATCGAGCCCCGCGAGACAATGCAAGAGAGTCGACTTGCCTGACCCCGACGGCCCCATGATCGCGGTATAGCAATGACGAGCAAACTCGGCGTCGACATTATCGAGTGCTCGTACTTCGGCATCGCCCGAGCCGTAGATTTTGCTGGCCCCAACCGCGCGGGCCGCCGAAGCAGACGCCGAAGTAGATAAGACGGCATTGGTCGTTGATGTCGTCACGCGCAACTCCTGCTACGAGGGATTTTTGGTGGTCACGGTCAAGGCTAGGCGCTCCTAGAGTCGGCGTTGGAGTCGGCGTCGGCGTTGGAGTCGAGGCTTTGCGCTTTATCGGGATAACGACCGGGGTCTACTTGGCCGCGACGGCCGGCAACAATGAACCAAATGATCCCTATAACCATCACTACCAATGTTACCCACGCGTTAATTCTTAGGCCCAATACAACCCGAGCCTCGTCAATGCGCAGATTTTCAAAACCGAACCGACCAAAACAATAGGTCGCGAGGTAAAGCGCCGAGGTCTGGCCAGTGCGTAAACGCCAACGCCTTTCGACCCACAAGATTAACGCCACTAACAACAAACAGTAAATCGACTCGTAGAGAAATGTGGGGTGAAATTTAGAAAACGACTCAAAGCCAGTCGGTCGATTGATGACATCAATTTCTAAACTCCAAGGAAGATTGGTTGGCTTGCCGAAAAGTTCTTGGTTGAAATAATTTCCCCAGCGGCCGATGCCTTGCGCTACTAATAGCCCCGGAACAATTGCGTCGGTAAGTAAAAATGTATTTATGTGTTTCACGCGCGCCACGATCACTACTGCGATTAGGCCACCAGCCATTACCCCCCAGATAGATAAACCGCCCTTCCAAATTTCAAAAATTCTTAACCAGTCACCAGTAAATAGTTGGTAATCGGTTAGCACATGGTAAAGCCGCGCGCCTATCACTCCACCCAAAACAATCCAAAACAATGCGTCTTGGAAAACCTGCTTGTCTTGACCCCAGCGCACCCATCGTCGTTCGGCGATGACGGCCGCCACCACCACTCCAATAGCCAACAACAAGCCGTAAACATGCAGTGGAATTGGTCCGAGGTTTAGAGCCCCATTCGTCGGACTGGGAATTGAAGCAAACATTTCTACCAGCATAAGTCGCTCACAATGGTTGGCAACGCGGTCGATTGACTCGCAAAACTAATACCGACACGGCCAAGCCGGATTACTCGTCGGGCGGAGTAATCGTCATCATTTCACCACTAGGAGAAAATGAGTCAAGGGCAATCTCTTGCTTGAGTTCAGCTTCACTACCAGAATAAGTTCCGCGATCGACCGTTAAATCGGATGCCCGGCCGCGCGGCATCATCAAGACCGTCAATAAACCAACCGCCGACAGAACAAACGCCACCGTGAAAGTTGCATTGAGCGCACTCGAAAACGCGTCGGCCACTAACGACTGCATGGCCGCGGGAATTTTGGTGCCCGTTTTAGCGGGCGATAAAACATCGTTGACATTTATTCCCGTATTTCCGAACACATCGTTTAACCGCGTAGCCAGAGTAGAAAGCATGACCGACGCGGCAATAGCTACTCCGATAGAGCCGCCCAATTGGCGAGTGAAGTTGATCAAGCCGGTTGCCACACCCATGTGTTTTAGGCCAACTGAGTTTTGTCCCGCGAGTGCGGTCGCCATAAATATCAGGCCCATGCCTAGACCGATAATTATTAGATAAGCGCTCAGTATCAACTGAGTGGAATCAGTCGTCAGTTGAGTTAGCCAGAATGTGCCGATCAACACCAGCACCCCGCCGACGGTAACGATGATGCGAAACCCGAGCCGCAATACCAAGCGCGCGCCCACTGCCGACCCCACCATCATGGCCAGCATCAGTGGAATCAAAATTCGACCGGCGCCGGTCGCCGATAATCCCAAAACCGTCTGCCCGTAGAGCGGAAGGAACGACAGCACTCCGTACATTGACATTCCGAGAAATACCGTTATGACTGCCGACGCTCGTAAAGAAGGAACCCTCATTAGTTCAAGAGGAAATAGCGGTTCCTTGGCTCGACGCTCCGCCAATACAAAAGCCACGAATAGCGCAAACGCGATTGCGAGCAGGCCCAGGATCTCGGGTGATCCCCATGCGTAATTACGGCCAGCCGACTCTAAGGCAAATACCAGCGTTCCGGTCCAGCCCAGCAGCAAAAATACTCCCAGCCAATCGAAAGAATGTTTATGATGCTCCACGATTGGTTCGATCATCACAAACGCAACCAAAGCAATCGCTACTAAGCCAATAGGAATATTTACGTAGAACACCCACCGCCACGACAACTGATCGGTGAGAAAACCACCAATAAACGGTCCTAGCACTGCCGCCACCGCGAACTGAATTGCGTAGACCGCCGAAATTTTGGCTCGCTGCTCCATTGTGTAGAGATCGGCACTGATGGTCTGGGCTACAGGAAGCAAACAGCCCGCGCCCAAACCTTGCACCATGCGCCAAATAACCAACTCGGTCATAGTTTGCGAAGTACCGGCTAATGCCGAACCGACTAAGAACACCGCCATACCGATTAAAAAAATCCGTTTGCGGCCGTACATGTCGGCCAACCGGCCCCATAGCGGAATCGTGGCGATCTCGGCGAGCATAAAACCCGAAAACACCCAAGCGTAAGAATCGATACCACCGAGCTCGCCCACAATGGTTGGCAACGCGGTCGATACGATCGTTCCGTCGATCGCGGCAAGGAACATGCCCGCCATAACCGCAACCGTGGTAAGAACAATTCGTTTACGAGTTAAACGCGATGCGTACTCAGTCTGTTCGTTTTGGACGCGGGGCGAACTGGGTGCCGGCGTTTCGCTCATCGCTTGCGTTTAGTATCGGCGTCGCCCATCCGCTTGATGATGGTGCGACGACGCGCTTGCAGTTCACTAAAGGTAACTCGATCGGTATCCGGTGAAACTAAAAAACTGGCTTTTACGGAGTCGAGGTCGATGGTCTGCTGAGTAGCGGCCACGCCCAAATCTTGAGCGATCCGGTCACCGTGAGTAAGCGTGAAATGGGTATGGATATGAATCACTTCGCCAATCAGGTCGAGATCGGGAGCAAGAGTTGCCGCGGCGGCATTTAGGAACATTAGATTTTTTACAAACAACATGAGGTCTTTGGGTGCCCGAGCACCGTAGCCCAATAATTTCTTCACCAATTCCTGCAGTTCGCCCACCAATTCATTGGCGGAAATACTCTCAGGATCGAGTGGGGGCTGGTCAAGTCCGAGATCTTCGAAGACCACATCGAGGTCGGTGTCGGAAGGAAACGCGCCCAGGTCGCGCAGCGCGGCCAATTGTCCCCGCACATCGCCCGAAGTGCCGCTCAGAAGTAAGCGCAAGAATGCCAAGCGTTGCGGTTCGGCCAATCGACCGGTAATCCCAAAATCAAATAACACCGTACGGCCACTCGGCGCCACTACCAAGTTGCCGCCGTGAAGATCGCCGTGGAAAACCCCGTAAAGCAACGCGCCTTCAAGACACGCAATCAATCCCGCCCGCAAGACCAGAGTGGTGTCGATGCCGGCGGCATTCATACTTTCAATATCTTCAAAAGAAAACCCGTCTAGTCGTTCCATAACCAAAACTCGACGCGTTACCAAAGTTGGATGTGGTCGTGGTACCACCATCGTGCGCTGGTCGGTGGCCGCGAATATGTGCGCGAGGTCGAGCATATTTTCAGCTTCAAGCCTGAAGTCGAGTTCTTCGACGATTTGTTCACCGAAAAGTTCGACGAGAGCCGGAGGATTAGCCAACGCGACTACCGGTATTCGCCCCACTAGTAATGGCGCGAGCCACGACAGGGCGCGCAAATCTTCTTTTACCAAAGCCGCCACACGCGGCCGCTGTACTTTAACTACTACGGTCTCGCCGGTAATTAAACGGGCCGCGTGTACTTGGGCGATTGACGCGGCAGCAATCGGAATTTCGGTGAATTCGGAAAATACCGCGTTTAGGGGCCGGCCCAATTCTTGTTCGATAAGAGCACGAATTTCGTTAAATGGTTCGGGCTTAACTTGATCACGCAATTTTTTAAACTCATTTACTAACTCATCAGGAAATAACCCCTCAAAAGCAGAAATTATTTGGCCGAGCTTCACATAAGTCGAACCTAAAGTTTCGAACGCGCGTCGTAAACGACTGGCTAATCCGGCTCGCGAACGAGGAGTCTGGGCGTCGCTAAGCCGCCACTGCACTAGCGCTAGCCCGATGGCCCCAATCACTCGCGCGGAACGGCCTATCGGAGGCAGGCGGCGGTGAGCCAACAGGCGAGGTAATTCGGCGCGGGTACGGGCTCGGCGCTGATCGAGACCGGTGTTCCAAGTAAGTACCGCGGGGTCGATAACCCACGGGGCTTCTTCGGTGAAAGCGTATTCATCGAGATCAGTCGCGCGCATCTACTGACGCTACGCAAGAACCGCGTATTTACTTCGAGTCGGCGAGTACCGCCATAGCGGCGTTACGACCATTGACCCCCATCACCGACCCGCCGGGGTGGGTGGCCGCGCCACACAGATAGACCCCCGCGTTTCCGGTACGGGGGGTGAACCGCTTTTCCCACATTTGTTCGGGCAAAATCTCACCCTGAAAAATGTGTCCGCCGGTTAACCCAACCTGCTCTTCAACATCGGGCGGGCCCAAAACCTGACGCGCAGTAACGCAATCAGCAACATCGGGAGCAAAGCGGGCAATTGTGGCGATGACTTGATCGCCGATTTCTTCTCGACGACTATCCCAAGTTCCTTCGGCCAAAGTGTAAGGAACGTACTGGGCAAAAATGCTCATTACATGTTTTCCCGGTGGTGCTATCGATGGATCGTAAGGAGTCTGAAAATACAACTCGCACCATTCAGGTTGAACTCCACCCTCACGCGCGGTGTCGCAAGCGGCCTGAGTTAAATCAATGCTGCGCGCAATTTCTACTTGCGCGTTAAAAATTGTGGAGTCGTTTGGAGCCGCAGTAAATGTAGGTAGCCGGTCGAGCGCGCAATTTAACTTAATTACTGGGCTAGTTATAGACCACGAAGCAACTTGAGCGCTAAAACTTGGAGAACTCGCGGCACCAAGCAACTTTTCTGTCTTGACTGGGTCGGCGTTACTAATAACTGCGGAAGCAATTATTATTTCGCCACTTTCTAGTCGAACTCCTTCGCCCGGTAATATCTCCGCTACCGTAACTCCGGCGGCAATAACTGCGCCCGCCTCTTGCGCCGCATCGGCCAGACAAAATGAGACTCGGCCCATTCCGCCCTCAACAAAACCCCAGCCGCCTATTAACCCCAAACTGTGATGGGCATGTACCCACGCGGTACCGGGGTCGCGCGGGCCGGCGAATGTTCCGATAACCCCTTGTCCGTGCAAGGCTGCTTGCAGTCGTTCGTCGCGCACATGGGCTTCAACTACATCAGCAATGGAAGCTCCGAAAATTACTTCAGCGGCTTCACGGTCATCAGCGAACAGTTCTTCGAGGGCAGCCTGATCAGGTGAATCGCCGAGCCATACATCACCGCGGGGACCACTGCGCAAACGATCGCGAATGCGCACAAAGAGATCTTCGTACGCCATAAATCCATCAACCTCTTGGGGCGCAATCGCGCGTACCGCCGCCGCCGAACGCTTGGGATCGTCCCATTGAAATAGCGATGTACCGTCTTCGAACGGCGTCCACTGGCTCGGATCTACTCTAAAAGTGCGGTAGCCAAACCGTTCAAGATCAAGTTCCTCAATTACGCGCGGATGTAGCAATCCCACCAAATACGCGCACGGACTAATGAGGAACCGTTCGTCAGTGAACGGCGTATCGAGAGTGCAGGCACCGCCCAAGCGTTCTTTCGCTTCGAGTACCAGCACCGACTTTCCGGCAATCGCCAAATACGCCGCCGCGGTTAGCCCGTTATGACCACCGCCAACCACCACCGCATCCCACGGCCGAGCCGCCAGTTGTGAAACCGGTTCGGGTAGTCCAACTTTGCCTAAAGAATCGTAAGTAGAAGAATCGTAAGTAGAAGAATCGTAAGTAGCAGCCATACTCAAAATGATTCTAACGATCAAGCCCTAAATACGCCCGAGCAAACCACTGCACCACCATCGCAACCGAATCTTCGCGCGCGAGCAACGGGCCGGGTGAATACGCCGGCGAAATCATCCCACGGTGTACCGATTCACAGGCCTTCCAATCTTGGCGATTCGTACGATCCCATATCTCAATCGCGCCCGACGGGTCGAACTTGGGGTCAGCCGCGGTGGCCGTATCGGTTAACCACTCGCAGACGATTCGAGTGCGATCGGGGGCTAATGGCTCAAGGCGATGCGTCAAAACATAATCAGGGTGGGCACTAATCAAAAGGTTAGGCAATAACGCAAAGTAAGCGACTCGACGTTTTAGCCGATCGTCAAGCCCGGGCAACGGTGGCCCAATCGCGCGGCCGTCCATCGACATGGTCGCGGCATTGTTGGCCAATTCCATCCAACCGCCGACCCAAATCGGACCGGGAGCAATATTTTCACCGCTATCGGGTGGACTAACTCGACTCAATTCGGGATGTAGGCGAGAACAATGCAGACACTCCTGATAATTTTCGTGCACAATTTTCCAGTTAGCGGCAATTTCGTATTCGTGACGGGCAATCGAAACCAACTTTTCAATTTCGTACGGGGCTAACACTTCATTAAGTCCGACAATCTCATCGGCAAGAGGCGGAGCATTTCCGTCAGCATTAACAAAAATCCAACCACTATGAGTTTCGCAACGACGAGGAACCAACGAGAACTCTTCGGCGCGGATATCGTTTCCACCCGCCGCGTGACGGAGACGGCCATCAAGGTCATAAACCCAGCCGTGATAAGGACAACGCAAGACCGGTCGGCAGGCACTTTCACCTACCGCCAAAAGTTCATGACCGCGATGGCGACATACATTAGCCACCGCGCAAATACCACCCGGTTCAGTACGAGTTAACACCACACTTTCGTTGCCGAGTTTTACTGCTACTTGCGCACCATGATCGGCCAGCTCAGAAATATGCGCAGCCATCACCCACCGCGCATCAAAAATATTGGTTCGCTCCCACGCCAGCACTTCAGGATCGGTATAAGCCGCAGCGGGCAGCATGCGGGCCTCACCTAATGGCGCGAGCGACCGAGATAAGGCTTCAGGATCGAGGGGAAGCGAGGCGAAACCTTCGCGAGTTTTTATCCGTGTCGTCATAGTTTCCCCGACTCAAGAGTGCGGCGAAGAAATTCAGTAGTGCGTTGATGACTCGGTGCGGTAAAGATCTTCTGGGGTGGCCCTTCCTCCACAATGTGCCCAGAGTGCAAAAAGCACACTTTGTGGGCAACATCACGCGCGAACGACATTTCGTGAGTGGCTACCACCATCGTCATACCCTGCTGGGCTAGCTCGATCATCATGAGCAAAACTTCGTTTACCAATTCAGGGTCAAGGGCGCTAGTTATCTCATCAAGCAACAACACTTTAGGTTGCATGGCTAACGCTCGAATGATGGCTACCCGCTGCTGTTGGCCGCCCGATAGCCGATCGGGATACTCTTTCGCCTTATCCGACATGCCAATGCGCGCCAGTAACTCTTCGGCTCGTTCACGCGCTTCCGACTTAGATAAATGTAAAACTTTGTTCGGTGCCAACATCACATTATCGATAACGGTCATGTGCGGAAATAAATTATACGCTTGAAAAACAATACCGACATCGCGGCGAAGACGATTTAGTTTTATGTCATCTTGTACGACTAAACGGCCATCAATCGTAACGGTTCCGGCTTGAGTTGCTTCAAGACCATTAATGCAGCGCAATAGAGTTGATTTGCCCGAGCCCGATGCTCCGATCAAACAGACCACTTGATGCTTGTCAACTTCGAAATCAATGCCGTCAAGCACGGTAGTGTCGTCAAATTTCTTGACCACGCCCCGCACCTCAACCAGCGCCATTAGGAGTTCGCCTGCGTTTTTCGCTGGTCGCGCCGCACCAGATAATCGGTAAAACGAGTCATTGGAATAGTGATCACTAAAAAGCAAATGCCCAAGCCGGTAACCGAAGAAAGGTTGAAATTATTACCAGCATAAATGCGAGCCAAGTTAAACCCTTCCAGCACACCGGCGACATTTAGCAACGCGGTGTCCTTCTGGAGACCGATGAAATCATTCATCAACGGCGGGATAACTCGCCGTACCGCCTGGGGAACTACTACAAAACGCAGAGTTTTACCCTGCGAAAGACCGAGTCCGCGTGCCGCAGCACTCTGACTCCAGTGCACACTTTCTATTCCCGATCGGTATACCTCGGCTACATACGCGCCGTAGACCAAAGTAAGCGCCAATACGCCAAGAATAAACAGTTGGTCGATCTGAATACCAAGTACCAATAAATTGACATCTTCCAAGTCGGAAATTAAGGGGAGATCGGCCAGTGGTAAACCGAATATCACTAAGTAAATAGTGACGATGGCCGGCAAACCCCGAAACACATCCACATAAATAACGGCAATCCAGCGCAAAGGGGATGCCGCCCGCCCTGGCAATTGTCGCATCACAACGATTATTAATGCCCAAATTAAAACGGATATTTCTGCCACGATAAAGATTGCGATATTAAGTTTGAAACCCGCGAAAACCGCAGGAAAACTTTTGCTGATGTTGTCCCACGAAAAAAACGTATTAGCGACATCAACGAAACCGTCCCAAGAACTCCATACTGCGAGCACTAATAAATAAACAGATCCAAGAGTGATGGCTAGCACTGCTACGCGGCGAGCACGACGGGAACGCCTCTCGTCGCTAACTGCGCCATCAACATCAACCACGCGTTCTTCGGCCCGGCGGGCATAACTCAACGCAACAATGCCGACCGGTAAAGCTAAAGCGAACCAACCCAAGAAACTAATTTTGCTCCCGAGCGCGGAAATAATCGCCAGGATTCCACCGACAACTGCCAGTCCGACCGCGCTAGCGGATAATCCCATAGCGCGAAATGACCGCTTCGCGTCGCGGGTGGCTCGTGAATCTTTGTCAGCGCGATGAAGGGGCCCGGCCTCGCGGCCCGGCCCCCCATCAATATCTAATGCCATCGACCTCGCAATCTCTCAGCTAGAGGTCGAACGCTCAACTACGGCTTCAGATACGGAACCTTCTGCGGGTCAGAACCGTATTCAGCAGTGAGGTACTCATCACCAAGTTTAGCGATTGTGTTGTTGTTCTTAAGCTTGGTGATGGCCTTGTTGATCGGCTTGAGCAATTTGGATCCCTTAGGCAAGATGCCGCCGTACTCTTCACCAGTCCTGAACTGACCCACTACTTCGAACACTCCGTCCGAAGCCGAGGCCTGCTGAAGAACGATTGAAGTGTCAAGCAGTACTGCATCGATTTGACCCGCTTGCAAAGCCGCGAAAGCCTGCGAGGTCTCACCGTAAGAACGGGGAGTTTTCGTAGGCTTAATTTTCTTCTTCAGGAAAGTCTGCGCGGTGGTCGCGGTCTGCACACCCCACTGAATAGTTTTTAGATTACTGCTCGTAATTTTGGTTCCCGATTTAACTAATACTCCTTGATCTGAGGAAAAATAAGGAACGGTGAAGTCAACCACTTTGCCACGAGCTTTGGTAATCGTTACCTGCGACAACGCGAGGTCGAATCCCTTAGCCTTACCGGCCACTAACGCGTCAAACGACACATTGCTATAAGTAACTCCTGAGTATCCAAGTTCTTCAGCAATGTCAGCAGCCATGGCCCACTCCAAACCACCATCAAGAGTTTGGGGCGAATCGCCGTTCCAGAACCCCGGTGCGGGCAAACTGGTAGCGACTTTTAGTTTTCCTTTTTCGGCCGCACCTACTGGTTGGCCTATGGCCAAAACCAATCCGACCACCGCAATAACGCCAAAAAGTTTTCGCATTTTTATTTCCCCCCATGTAATTAGATTTTTTATTAATGCTCACTATGAGCGCGCTTCTAGCAAGGGTAAGCGTAGTCCGATTGCCACTGACTGCAACTGGGGTAACGGACAGGCTCTAACCTCTAGTTCTATGACTAAATCAAACCCAGTAGTCGAGCACTGGACAAATAATCGGCTCTGGTCAGGCAAATCAGGTCGCCGCGGCGATATCTACAACCCCGCCACGGGTGAGATTGCGCGGTCGGTCGCACTCGCCGATAACGATGATGTGGCCGCGGTGGTGGAGACGGCGGCGGCGGCGTTCCCTTCGTGGCGGGATACCCCTCTTGGTCGACGCGCTCGGGTGCTCTTTGCTTTTCGCGAAATCGCTGAGCGTCACTCCGGCGATCTCGCCAAACTTGTTAGTGCCGAACACGGCAAAGTGATTAGCGATGCCAAAGGAGAAATCGCGCGCGGACTCGAAGTAGTTGATTTCGCCTGCGGCCTACCTAGTCTCCTCGCCGGTCGCTATTCCGAACAGGTATCCACTAACACCGATGTGCACTCAATTCGCCAGGCGCTAGGCGTTTGCGTTGGTATCACTCCGTTTAACTTTCCCGTAATGGTGCCCATGTGGATGTGGCCAGTCGCTATTGGTTGCGGGAATACTTTTGTACTCAAGCCGTCAGATCGAGACCCGTCGGCTTCGTTATTAGTCGCCGAATGGCTGGCCGAAGCCGGTTTACCCGACGGAGTTTTTAATGTTGTCAACGGTGACAAAGAAACGGTCGATGCATTGCTCGCGCACCCCGATGTACGCGCAATAAGCTTCGTTGGCTCTACTCCCGTCGCGCGCGCGATTTACGCGACGGCCGCGGCTAACGGTAAGCGAGTGCAAGCGTTGGGGGGCGCGAAAAACCACATGGTTGTTTTGCCCGACGCCAATCTCGAAACCGCGGCCGATGCCGCAGTGAGCGCAGGTTACGGATCGGCGGGTGAAAGATGCATGGCTATCTCGGTAGTGGTGGCAGTCGGCAACATTGCCGACGAACTAGTTGACGCGATTCGCATCCGCACCGAAGCACTGACTATTGGCGCGGGTGATGACCCCGCGGCCGAAATGGGGCCGCTCGTAACCGCAACCCATCGCGACCGCGTGGGCTCGCTGGTCGAAGCCGGCCTCAACGAAGGTGCGGCGTTGGTAGTCGATGGACGCGGGCTAGTGAAACCCGAGGGGGGATTTTTTTTCGGTCCCTGCTTATTCGATCAAGTCACTCCCGAGATGAGTATTTACCGCGAAGAAATATTCGGGCCGGTGCTATGCGTGGTGAGAGTCGACACTTACGACGAAGCTACCGAATTGATCTCGAACAACATTTACGCCAACGGTGCGGCGATATTTACTGCCGACGGTGGTGCGGCGCGGCGCTTCGAACGCGAAGTTGACGCGGGTATGGTCGGCATCAATGTTGCTATTCCGGTACCCATGGCCTACTACTCATTCGGAGGCTGGAAGCAAAGTTTGTTCGGCGACACTCATGTGCATGGTCTCGAAGGCGTGCATTTCTATACCCGAGGCAAGGTCGTGACCAGCCAGTGGGCCGACCCCGCTACGCGCGGTCCTAATCTCGGGTTTCCTACCAACGGTTAAACTCGGCCTAACGGGTTATCCGGATTATCAGGATTACTCGGGTTATCCGGATTACCGATGCGAAATCCACGATTATCGCCGCGCCGGCCGTTACCGTGAACTCATGGGGAAAAGGTGTGCCCGACCAGCCTGCGAAGCACCCGCTACTGCGGGCTATAACTTCGACGGTCTGGCTCGAGTGGTTTGGATAATTCCGATCCCCGAAACCTCTGCTCAGTGCGCCGGACTGTTGTGTCGCCGCCACGCCGACGCCATGACCCCGCCGCGAAAATGGGAACTCCGGGATATGCGCCCCGCGCTACCCGAACATTTCGCACCCGCGCCGAGCGCGCCCAGCCGTTTTATGGCTCCCGAACGGATTACTGCGGATCCCGGAGCGCAAGTCCGCGACCAAGAAGCCGTCGAGGAGCACCGAGAACTGATAGACGAGCCGGTGGGTCCGTATTCGCCGTTGCTCGCTCGGGCATTTCGCGCCGCCGGCTAACTCCGGCGCTCGACTCAACCTCCGCCCCGGTTACCTGAGTGGTTACGCTGGCGACATGCAGCAGACCTCACGTCGCCCGACCCAACCCGCCGTTGCGCTGTCGACCGGTGAGGAGCTCGCGTCAATCGCGGCGGGCGCATGGATGGTGGTCGGGCTCTTCCTCGACGGTCTGGCCCATGTCGAGCTCGAGCCGGAGTCGTTCTTCACCCCGTGGCACCTGATTCTGTACTCCGGATTCGGGGTTGCTGCCATCGCGGGGATCGTCCCGGTCCTGCGACGACACCGGCACAACGACCGGTGGCTTGACGCCGTGCCCATCGGCCACGGCGTCACCCTGAGCGGCGTCGCCCTGTTCGGCCTTGGCGCGGTCCTCGACCTGATCTGGCACGAGGCGATCGGCATCGAAGTCAGCAACGAGGCGCTGCTCAGCCCGACCCACTTGGTGCTGCTCGTCGGTGGCGTGCTCGCCCTGAGCGGTCCACTCCGCAACGGGTGGCGGAACCTGGGCACGGAGTCGGTCCGTCGCGATTGGTGGCCGGCGACCGGTTCGCTTGCCCTCGGCACCTCCATCGCAGTGTTCTTCACCTCCTACCTGTCGCCGTTCGGTCGGGAGTCAGCCGCGTCGTTCCCGACCACGAGGACCCACACCCACGAGTTCGACGTTGTAAACGCCGAGGCGTTCGGACAACTCCGCGAGATCTGGGGGATCGCCGGTGTCCTGGTGACCACGGCGATCCTAGTCATAGCGTTGCTCTTGTTGCTGCGACCGGCGCGGCCGCCGCGAGGGGTGATCTCGGCGCTGTTCATCTGGCTAGCGATCGCGATGCCGGCGCTCGGCGAGTTCCGTCAGTGGTTCGTGATCGCGGCGGTCGCCGCTGGTGGGATCGCCGCCGACGCGGTCGCTCGGAGGTTCGACACTGCCGCCCCGCAACTGCGGCCACGCTCGCCGCGGTGACGTGGTCGGTGTACTTCACGGGTCTCGCGGCCACGGGCCGGCTGGAATGGTCAGCAGCGCTGTGGAGCGGCTCGATCTTCCTCGCAGTACTCGTCGCAGCAACCCTCGGGTGGCTGGCGACACCTCCGACACGGGGCGAAAATCGACCAGGAATCAAAGAGTCGTCGAGGAGCACCGAGAACTGATAGACGAGCCGGTGGGTCCGTATTCGCGGTTACCCGCCAGCATTCGTTTGGAGTTACCCCTAACTGAGATTGATTACTTGGTTTTTGCAACTAGGACGCAAAGAATGGTCAAAAGCGCCACTAAAAAATCTTTCAATGGGCGAACCCGAAAAGACCAAATCAGATCGGGCCAACCCGCGGACGGCGAATTCGCCCGGAATCGATAAGTGCGAGGCGGGGCTCTTAAGTGCTTGTTTGCGCACCACAATCATTTCTAAATAACCCTTGGGGCTGGTGTCTGCGGGGCAATAAACCTCGGTGGCTAACGAATCAAACAAGGCTTTCGCCATGCAGTTGGCGGCCGAGGGAACGATGGTTGACGACTCACCGTCGGCAACAACACAATGAACGACGGTGTCGTTGCTACCTTGAGCAATCAGTAACGGTACCGGTTGACCATCCCACATGGGCGTTTTCGGATAAGGGTTAACTCCCATCGGGCCAGGAAGATTCCAGCGCAGCCAGTCACACCATGCCACCAACCCCGGCTCGGTGGTGGTGGCGCAAGTTCGATCGAGCCCACCCTTGAAGTAATCACCATTTTTATAATTTTTGGGTAAATTCCAAAGCGGCGAAACCAGCATCTGGTTCTGCTTAGCATTGCGGTATTGAGCCACTGCGGCTTTAACTTTCTTTGCTCCCGCGCCAATCAGGCACTGAGACATCACCCGAGCAACGGTGGTTCGTCCTTTGGCAGTAGCAATATTTTTCAGCGCTAAGGGTTCGGTCGTAGTCGGATAAGCCGGAAACGCCGCGTTCGGAGTTAACGAAGTTTCGCTGGCCAACTGACTCCACGATCCGAAAATATAGGAAAATAATGCCGGTCCTATCTGTAATTCAAGCGCGGCGATCGATAGACCGACCATCTTAACGCTCTCGTGCATATCCCAGTCGGCCAAGCCGTCGCCGTAATTCACTCCGGGTTGTCGCTCCGGTTGAACCAAAAAATTGCTAGCCGGTGCTTCTAACGCCACTCCCACTAAACGTAAAGCCGCCGTGGGCTTACTCGGTGTAGTGCCGTTTAAATAACTCTGGGCTAACTGCCCCGCCCACATTGCCGCGTGACCACCTTGCGAATGTCCCCATGTCAGGTAGTCGTAATCAGTTGGCGCCGCCGCGTTAAATTCTTGTCGCATCAACTGCGTGGCGGCGCGAGCCGAGTCGAGCACATTGGCAGCAGCAATCCGGCCGACCAAATAATTATCAGGTTGGTAATCGGGAAGAGTTACGACCCAGCCTTTGTCCATTGCGTGTTGTAACGGACCGTCGTGAGCCGAGCCGTTATGAGCACCGAGCAGCGAGCCCCAAGAAGCCGATCCAATACCGCTAGGGGTCTTGCCCCAAAAGCGAGCAGCCGGATCCGATGATGGAAAGCAACTTTCTTTAACGCCGGTAGTGCCGTGGGCCCAAGTGAGAATGCGACCGCGTGAATCAGTCGACGTGGGCCCAGTTTTGGGGGCAGCAACTAAACCGCACACCAATTGCCGATCGTTTTCGTCAACTCCAGTAGATACATAAAGAATTCGCCAGGCCCGCGACCGTTGCGGAAATCCCGAACTCGAACGGTATTGACCAGTTAAATCGGTGGCCGCAACAAGATCGCCCGGTCCTAATTCAGCGGGCACCGGTGAACCAACTCCCGCCGAACCGGCACACGGAGTTTGGTCATCGGAAGTCGTTGCGGTGCGAGGCATGGCCGTCGCCGATCCCGTCACCCCGGTCAGACTCGACGCTAATAACGCCAAGCCAAGCAGACCGACAGCAACCCGCGATTTAGAAATCACTAAATTAACTTACTGTATTTTCGACTGAACAGTCAGACTATCTCGCCCGGCTAGACCTGACACGGGCGTCCCGATGAGCGTATGCTCAAAAGTGATGAAACTTTTCTCGTCCACATCTCGAACCAAGTTTCTAGTCTTGGCGATCGGTCTACCAATTCTGATGGTGGGTGGGGTCGCTAGTGCCCTCATCGCCACTACCAATAACTCAAGTGAAGAAGAAAAATCGGTTGTTGTAGAAACAGAAGCAACCACTACTACCACTGCCGCGCCGGTCGCGCTTCCCGCTGAAGATCCTTATCCCGTGGTACTAGGTCTCTCCGCAGCCACGCAGGATGAATACACCAAATGTTTTGCCGGAAGAATAAGTAAGGCGGAGCGATTTGAACTAGGCAGTGGTGGGTTCAATTACTTCCAAACACTTTCAATGGAAAAACGAAACATTATTACGGACTGTCATAACCTTATTAGCCTGAACAATAGTGAAGCGCGTAACTATAATCCGTTCCCGCCGGCGGCGCCGGTAGATGTGGGTTGTGGGGCTCCGTATGTGATTGGTATGTCATTTAGCCAAGCACGCAGTAATGTACCGTCCTGCCTGAACCTAACCTTGAACAACTCTACGGAATGCCCGGAACAAACAGAAGCAAAGATAATCTGGCAATCAACCTACTTCCCAATCGTGCCGAACTCAGGTTTGAATGTACAGGTGAAGTGCGAACCGCCGGCACCCGAGCCGTCACCGGAACCCGCTCCGGAACCCAGCCCACCGGAAACTGGGACTCCTCCGATAACCGAATAAAATCGCTGACATCATTTATTAGAAATCACGGCATCTCTCCATCACCGCGGGATCCGACTCCGACGAGTGCTCGGTCGAGCTTCACCGCGAAGCGTTCCACGTCGCCTTCGCAACCGTCGAGCGCGGCGGCGGCGAGCAACTCGACCAACGTCCCATCAGCACGTCGGCCAACCACGATGGGTGTGCGACTAGCGGTGAACTCGGCCACGTCGGCGGGCTGCTCGTTACGGTGCCATATTTGGACCGGCATGCCCATGGAGTAACGGAGATCCTCGAACGCCGGCTTCGGACGCAGAGTCCCGTGGGTGATGTCGCAGAGTCCGCAGTGTCGTCCGGCGAGCTTGCCGAAGAAATAGCGCAACTCCCCCACCACACCGGCATCGGCGTCGTAGACCATCGCCAGCTCCACCAGATCCACGACCACCTCCGATCTCCCGACGACTCTCTCTGAGTTGCCGGCATATAGCTAGCGTAGGTCGG